>OHZL01000220.1_pt1 | contig 26807 bp, 23 predicted proteins | sample 1580531 | NCBI WGS metagenome assembly OHZL01 (sample SAMEA3882522, study PRJEB24775) | human gut metagenome | biome: human-associated habitat; feature: intestine environment; material: feces | place: Netherlands | collected 2009/2010 | reverse complement strand
GAGATTTCAATGCTGCACTTAATCTGAGAGATGCTACAACTTACGAAGTTGCATAAACAAACGCAAGCGTAGGTATGTACCGAAGGCTATTTCGGGAATTTACGACTATGGAGTGTACATGAACTTGTGAGTAGATATGATTTCGGTCAATCAAAAGCATACACGATGACATAGTAAGTAATGTTCATGAGAACTTACATTATCTCGATGTGAGTATCTTTAATCACATTTTGAGTGGCAATCTAACATGTCACAAAAAAAACGTCACCAACAAATCATTACTAAACTGAATATTGAAGGGCAGGTATTTGTGAAAGAATTGGCTTCATCCTTTGGTGTCACAGAAGATTGTATTCGTAAAGACCTCACCTTCTTAGAAAAAGCTGGAAAACTTAAAAGAGTTCATGGAGGTGCAATTAATGCTCGCGTTAATTTACATCATACAAATGTTTCACAACGTGTAGAACTCTATAGTAAAGAAAAGAAGATCATTGCCTCTAAAGCAGTTAATTTACTAGAGGAAGGCTATGTAATCTTCTTAGATATTTCTACAATCAATCTAGAAATCGCAAAACTTATATTTGAGAAGAATATTGCAGTCACTATTGTGACAAATATGATTGATATTATGCAGCTTTATAGACAAAATAGTACAGTGAGACTGATTTTCTTAGGAGGAGACTTCAATCAGGCAAGAGATGGATTTGTCGGTGCACTCACAAATCATTTAATTAGAAAATATCGTTTTGATATCTCATTTATAGGTGTTGTAGGTATTGATTTAGAACATAATGTTGTTACAACCTATGAAACAAATGATGGACTCACTAAAAAGACAGCCATCAATGCAAGTAAAAGAACCTATATGGTTGGAGAAAGTGTTAAGCTCAATCAGGATGGTAATTATGCTTATGCGACTCTTGAAAATTTCACAGGTTATATATGTGAAAAAGAGTTAGAAAACTCACAACTAAAACTATTGGGTGACCATCAGGTAGAACTCATCTAAAAAGACCGAAATCTTAATTGATCTCGGTCTTTTTCTGTCTTGCAAAAGAAAGGAACATATCTATAAAATGAGAATCTAATATAAATAAACTATTCTCATTAATAATATAGCCATCAATTTTCTCAAATGTCATCTTTAATACATCTGTTAATAAATCAACTAACACATATCCATTCTCTGGTTTCTTATCTATGGCTTCTTGTTGATCTGTATAAAGAGGAATTAAATGAAGCCCATCTATGTCCATTGTATAATTAGATGCATTCTCATCTATTTCTTCTATATAATAATAGAAACGTAAATCATTTAAAACATCTAAAAATGATTCAAGTCTTTGATCCCTTAAAGGAAGTAAATTTTCATATTCGTGTTTTATATATTTATCATACTCAGTTTCTATTGGTAATGCCTTTTCAATAAAATGAAGATGATCAGGAACATCCGCAATATTCTTGAAATTCTTAGTCATTACTTGTCCTAATACTCTCTCACCATTCTCGTATACATAAACATAATCTCCTACATCTACATGATCATAAGAAGGAATCAAATAAGTTCTTACCTGTAATTTTGTCTGAACTTCACATAAAGAAACATTAATACGATAATCATAGAGCCGTTTTGCCCAAGTATTATCTACCATAAGACTTGTATCATACTTTAATATCTTCTTCATTAGAGGATCATTTTCCTTGATATCATACCAATCTCTATTAAAGAAATAAGCACGTGTTCCATTTGGATTCAATGCTATCACGAGTTCTTTTTCTTCTTCTTTATTAAATAAGAATAGAGAAGGCACTTCTTCATCTAGCTCATTCTTTAATGCAAGCTTATAGAGTTCCATTAAACGATCATCTCTATCATTCTCTAGAATCATGATTTTCTCTTTGAAACTTAACCATGAATCTGTATAACGGAATATATAATCTTTATAAAGAGGAGTTGTACGAATCTGTTCTACTCCATGAAAGAACTGTTCCTTGTCCTGCCCATATTGCACAATAAAATGATGAACTGGATCTATATAAGTCAAAGGATGTTTTAAGAAAGTCTTTTCTCCACAATGTGGACAAGTATAAGTCATAATAGAATCATCAATAATACTTTCTCTTTGATCTGGCCCTACACAGCTATAATCTTCATATCTATTCTCTTTATCACATTTTGAACATGTAATAATATAAACATCTTTATTTCTCATAATCTTCCTCCTAACAAAAAAGAGCGTCAACACGCTCTATTCAATTACATGGATTGTAAGATACTTCTTTTTATAAGTATGATGATTATCTCCTGCAGTCAAAGTAATACGTGTCTTACCAGGAGTAATAGTTGTCACTAAACCATTCTGGTCAACACTTGCCACATTGGCATACTGAGATGAATAATGTGTATATTCTACTTTTACTTTTTGAGGATCAGTCTTGTAATGAATCTGGTATGTTTCTCCCTGCTTCACTGTGACATACTGATCAGGAATAATCACACTACTTAATACTGGTCCCTGTGCGACACATGCATACTGATAAACACCAAACAAGAAAACAAAATAAACAATACCTAAAATCATTTTCATTTTCTTTTTTAAATGTTTATTAAAATATATCAACACAAAAGGGATCAGTGGAAAAAGAACAATACCTGCAAAAATCCAGCCCTTAGAAAGAGGTTCTCTTTCTTCATTAAGCGTGCTGTTTTGTTTATCTGACATATTGTACCCACCTTTTTTAATTCTCTTCCATTATATCGAATATATTAACGTTTTTAAAGGCAAAAAAAGTTAAGTTCTATAGTTGTTGTGATGTCACAGTGTTTCTCTTTTTGAAAAGGGACTATTTTTCATTGAAATGCTTATCAAAAAGCGTTATATTATTGTCGCAATTTTCATGTAAATATGAGTTATGATAACAAAAACTAGTATATAGTTTTGTTGATTGTATATACATAAAGAGGAAAAGATGGAGAAGTTAACGAAAAGAGTTATAGCCATTATGTGTATATTTATGATGGTTATTTCAATGGTTACTGTTGTTGAAGCAGTAGATACAAACGGTAAGGTTACAGTTACAAATGTAAAATCTGGGGAAACATATAAGATATTTAAAATCTTAACACTTGAAAGTTTTGATGAAACCAAAAGGGCTTATTCATATATAAGAAATGGTGATGCCTGGGATGGATTTATCAATTCAAGTGCTGCAAAAAAATATATAGAAACAAATAATGATGGTTATGTCACTTTTAAAGATGATCAAAAAAATGAAATTGGTGCACGTAACTTTGGTCTTCTTGCTATGGAATATGCGAAGAATAAAAAGATTTTACCAACTGAAACTGCAAAAGCATCTAATGAGACAAATGCGAAAGTTGTATTTGAAAACTTACCACTAGGATATTATTTAGTAGAAACCAGTACAGGGACAGCTTGCAGTATTGATACAACTCATCCAGAAGTAGAAATAAGAGACAAACATGCCTCTCCAAGTGTCAGTAAGCTTGTTGCCAATGGTGGAACTATAAGTAATAATAAGAAAAGAAATTCAATCAATCGTGGAGATAATGTATTCTTTGAAACAATCATTAATGTCAAGCCATATGTCACAAACTATTGTTTACATGATTATATGGATTCAAATTTGACATATAATTCTGTACTTAAAGATGGTATTGCCTATTATAGTAATGAAAAAAATGAAAGCTTAAAACGTAAGAGTTTAAAGAAATTTGAAGACTATAATGCAACTACAGAAACAGGTGATGGCTGTAACTTCCATTTAACTTTTACTAAAGCATTTTATGACAAATATCAAAAAGATATTGATTCAGGTAAGTTAACACAGATCTATATTAAATATTGGGCAGTAGTGAGTAATGATGCGCCTATTGATACACCAATGGTCAATACTTCTTATTTAACATATGGTGAAAACTCAAAGACTGAAGAATCTAAAACAGAAACATTCACTTACAGTATCCCTATATTTAAATATACTGGATATAATAAAGCACTTGCTGGTGCAAAGTTTATATTATCTAAAGATTCCAATCCGACTGAAGGCAATGCATTAAAATTCACTCAAGCAGGAAGTAACTACAGTTATAACAAGAACGGAAATGTCACACTAACATCTTATAGTGATGGGAAGATTAATATTAAAGGAATACAAGCAGATACATACTACTTAAAAGAAATAGAAGCGCCTAAAGGTTATAACTTAATAAAAACACCTATAATGATTGTTGTTACATCGGATACTGATGGGAAAGGTGTTGTAAAGGTAGATAACGATGTGGTAGATCAAGTTAATGTATTAAATAACTATGGTTCATTACTACCTAGTACAGGTGGTATGGGTACAACACTCATCTATGCAATAGGTTGTATTCTAGTGTTATCTTCAGGTGTTGTATTATTTTTAAAGAGAAGAACTAAATAAGGGATTTCCCTTATTTTTTTCTATCTGTTGACAACTTCATATAACATTTCTATAATAGTTATTGTATCTTTGGGGCAGGTGAAATTCCTGATCGGCGGTAAAAGTCCGCGAGCGTAAAGCATGAACTGGTGTAATTCCAGTACCGACGGTATAGTCCGGATGGAAAAAGATGGCGTTTTTTTGAAATGACTTTTTCAATCTCCTATAAGATATATATAGGAGATTTTTTTTCGCCATAGAAAGAGGCAAAAATGAAAACTAAAAAACTAGTAATGGCAGCTCTACTTGGTGCATTAGCTGCAATCTTAATGGTATTGGATTTCAATGTTCCATTCGTACCAATGTTTATTAAATTTGATTTCTCAGATTTTCCAGTATTAATTGGTGGATTTGTATTCGGCCCACTTACTGGTGTATTAATCGCATTCTTAAAGATCGTCTTAAACCTTCTCTTTAAACCAACGACTACTATGTTTGTAGGAGAAGCATCTAACTTCTTACTAAGTGTATGTTATATGGGAGTAGCATGCTTATTCTATAGAAAACATCGTACTAAGAAGGGGGCTGTAATAGGTATGGTACTTGCAACTGTTGCAACAAGCTTATTTGCGATTGCATCAAACCTATTAGTGATGTTCCCAATGTATGCCAAACTATTTGGTATGTCTACAGAAGCCATCATTGGTATGTTCTCTAAGATCAATCCATTAGTAAAAGATATGACAACTATGGTTATTGCATCACTTGTTCCATTCAATCTCTTTAAATATGGTGTTATTTCACTTATAACATTCATTTCTTATAAGAAAATCGAAGTTATTTTGAAAAAATATTCGAATTAAGCAAAAAATATATTGATTAATTTAGCCATATCATGTAATCTTTATACAAAAGTGTGAGGTGGAATAAAGATATGAAAGTGGTTAAATTTGGTGGCTCATCGTTAGCCAGCGCAACGCAGTTTAAAAAAGTACATGACATCGTTCTAGAAGATACTGATCGTCATTATGTGGTTCCCAGTGCCCCTGGGAAAAGAAATAAAGAAGATACAAAAGTAACAGACTTATTGATTCTAGCTTATTCACATCACAATAAAGATGATTTTGAAGAAATCTATGACAGAATCAAAGAACGTTACAATGAAATCATTACTGAATTAGGTCTTGATATTTCTTTAGAAGAAGACTTTAAAGAAATTAAAGAAGAAATCAAGAAACAGAATAGTTTTGATTATACAATTTCACGTGGTGAATATTTAAATGGTAAAGTATTAGCTAATTATTTAGGCTTTGACTTTATTGATGCTGCCGATGTAATCTATATTGATAAACATGGTAGATATGATGAAAAGAGAACAGATGCAGCTCTCACAAAAGCTTTATCTGAACATGATTATGCAGTTATTCCAGGTTTCTATGGACAGTTAAATGATGAATCAGGACGTATTAAAGCCTTCTCTAGAGGTGGTAGTGATGTCACTGGTAGTATCGTTGCGAAATGTGCCTGCGCAGATTTATATGAAAACTGGACTGATGTATCAGGTTTCTTAATTGCAGATCCTCGTATTGTGAAAGATCCTAAACCAATTGCGACAATCACTTATAAAGAACTAAGAGAATTATCTTATATGGGTGCAAGTGTTCTACATCAGAATTCCATCTTCCCAGTAAGAAACGAAGGTATTCCTATCTTAATCAAGAATACAAATAGTCCAGAAGATCCAGGTACTTTAATTGTAGAAAGTACTTGTCATAAACCAGATCATGTTATTACGGGTATTGCAGGGAAAACTGGTTTTGCGACTGTTATGATTGAAAAAGACATGATGAATAGTGAAATCGGCTTTGGTCGTAAAGTACTACAGGTATTTGAAGAACATGGCTTATCATTTGAACATATGCCTTCTGGTATTGATACAATGACTATCATTGTGAATAGTGATGACTTTATTGAAAAAGAACAGGCTATTCTTGCAGGATTACATCGTGCAGTGCAGCCAGACTATATTGTCTTAGAATCTGATTTAGCCCTTATTGCGGTTGTAGGTCGTGGTATGAAGGACAGCCGTGGTACTTCAGCAAGAGTATTTAAAGCACTTGCGAAAGAAAATATCAACGTTAAGATGATTGACCAGGGTTCATCAGAATTAAATATCATCGTAGGGGTAAGAAACTGTTATTTCAAACCAGCTATCAAAGCTATTTATGATGAATTCATTACAAGTGAAGACGACGAATAGAGAAGCAATTTGCTTCTCTTTTTTTTATAATATCGAGTGACATGTATATTATTTTATGCTGGTATACAGACAATTCATAAATAAGGGAGGAAATATTTACATGAAATACAAATTTATTGCATTATTAATTGAAATCATACAGCCACTACTTACGGTATCCTATCCCTGTTTATGTCTTGTTAGATGAGATTTCATATCGCTTAGCACTTAAGTCATAAGAGCCTTCATTTCGAAGGTTTTTTATGTAAAAAAGAGGAGATGATCTCCTCTATACATTAATAGGTTTATTTCTTATACATATAATAAGACAGATGACAGCTAATATACAGGCAATAATATGAAATCTCATAAAGCTTACTAAACATATAAGAACCATAAGACTACCACATATCATATAAAGAGTATTCACTCTTCTCAATAATGCACTCATACCAATAGAAAAACATCCAAGTACACCTGTCAATAGTACAAGATTTAATCCAAACATATAACAAATACTATTTACAGGTAAGAAATACATGATTGCATATGCTATTAAAGTGATTCCTAGAAATAGTGTAGAAAGTGGTAAATTACTCATTAAAGGCTTTAATAAAGCATGATCAAATAGATGTATATGATTTCTTACATCCATCTCTACTAGAACACTAAGTATCGCATTAGACAATACAACGAGTATTGTAATAGTAGTAAGTGTTCCTAAAGAACCAACTAATTCTTTTTCTATTAAATGACGATCATGAATAAATAGTGTCATCACAATAGCTCCAAGTAACCCTTGTATTAAACTTAATATTCCCTGAAATATAGAAATAGAACTATGTGAATGAATACCACATATAGCCATCACAAAAGAACCAGCCATGCCAATAAGAAAACAGAAGGCACTCAATCCAAAAGGTACAATAACTGTATTATATTCAAACAAATGAAACAAATTATACAACATGCCTACAATCTCATCCCCAATAGAAGGCTGTAAATGAATCACACCATGACTATATATTAAATTCACAAATAAGAAGCTAATAGCCAATGCTTCATACTTTTTTTTCATAACACCACTCCCTATGCACTATTATAGTTCTTTTATATCGTTATACAATTACATATTGAATGTAAGCGGTTCTTATTGTCAATACATTTTGTGTACATTTAGATTATTCCCTTTGTGCACAACATAAATCAATAGGTTATAATGTATAAAGGGGTGATGATATGAAGAAGGGTGTCATGATGCAGGGCTTTGAATGGTATCTTCCATCTAGCCCACATTTGTGGAAAATATTAAGAATCAATGCCTTTAAGCTTAAAAAAGCAGGTATTACAGCTATCTGGCTTCCTCCTGCTTATAAAGGTGCATATGGAGTCAATGATACAGGATATGGTGTCTATGATCATTATGATTTAGGAGAATTTAAAAGCAAGAATACAATACGTACCAAATATGGCACAAAGAAGGAATATCTCTGGTGTATTAAGATGTTTTATCTATTTGGAATAGATGTCTATGCAGATATTGTATTGAATCATCTCATGGGTGCCGATGCTATGGAACAAGTCATTGCCTATAAGGTAGATGCTTATCATAGACATAAAGTATCTAAAAGAAAAAGAGTCATTCGTGCTTCTACATACTTCTCATTTCCATCTAGAGATAAATATTCTGACTTTATATATCATTCAAAACATTTCACGAGTGTAGATTATGATGCATCTAAACATCAACATGGTCTTTATCTTTTTAAGGGAAAACACTTCAGTGAGAATGTTGATGATGAATATGAAAACTATGATTATTTAATGGGTGCAGACTTAGACTACAATAATCCTGAAGTAGTCGAGGAAGCCATTCAATGGGGACTCTGGTATAAAGACATGACTCATCTAGATGGCTTTAGATGTGATGCCATTAAGCATATAGACTCATATTTCTACGAACATTGGATCACTACAATGCGTAAACATTCTAAAAAAGAACTCTTTACTGTAGGAGAATATTGGGGTGATATTAACCATTTATGTCATTATCTAGAATCTACACACTTCTGTATGAGTCTATTTGATGTACCATTACACTATCATTTCTATGATGCCAGTCATTCTAATGGTTATTATGATATGCGAGAACTCTTCAATAATACGCTAGTACAAAGATATGACAAATATGCTGTCACATTTGTGGATAACCATGATACACAACCAGGACAATCCTTAACTTCATTCATAGAAGATTGGTTTAAACCACAGGCTTATGCCTGCATCTTACTAAGAGAACAAGGTTATCCATGTATCTTCTATGGTGACTATTATGGAATCCCTCATGATCATATCAATCCCAAAAAAGACATATTAGATTATATGTTGAAGCTAAGAAAACAATATGTAGAAGGAATAAGACATGATTATATAGATGATCCAGATGTGATAGGTTGGACTTATGAAACAGGACTTGCAGTCATACTCACTAATAGTAAAGGTGGCACAAAACGTATGTTTATAGGTAAGAAGTATAAACATATGACAGATGGGAATCATATTATTGATATTATAGATGGTTATGGAGAATTCATATGTGATGAAGCATCTCTTAATCTGTATATTGCACAAAAATAGAAATTATTGAATATAAATAGAGAAAAAGTGTTATATAAAAGTGTTCGTGAACTTGCGAATGATACAAATGTATCCACGGCAACAGTTATGCGTTTTTGCAAGAAGGTGGGTGTGAAGGATTTTTAGAATTTAAGCTTCAGAAGGTAAGTTTATCAAAATTTAATCCTTTTGTCCCAATGGTATATGCAACAGAACGGATTTTTTACGAATTAACACAAAATATGTGACTAAGGTTTCTCACTCGTGATTGCTTCTGTGAGACCTTATGATTAATTAGTGTATATTAAGGTACTTACCTATAAGTGTATAAGTATGTCATGAGGAGTCAGACACTCTCACAGTGCTTTGACGAAAAGAAACCTCTTTGATCTTAAAATCAAAGAGGTTTTTGGCATTTAGTTGCTCAATTTAATATCATCGCACTAATAAATGCTATTTTGTAGCATTTTACTAAACATTTATTGATAGTTTATAATAATCCTTAAAATATATAGAAAAAATATAAATTTAACTTGATAAACACGTGTTATATGTCATTGTTTTGCTATTCGTGAGTTTGCTATTAGATTTAGGTGATTTCGAATAAATTTAGGTATATAATAATATCACAGTGGGTATAGGGGTGAGTATTTTGGATTTTACATACGCACAGGTAAGTGGCTTAAATGAAACAGAAGCATATGTATACAATTATGTAATGCAAAATAAAAATCAGGTATTAGAGGAGAGTATTCGGGATTTAGCTAATCATGTACATGTCTCTACTGCTACAGTGATTCGTTTTTGCAAGAAGTTAGGATGCTCAGGATTTACAGAACTAAAATACAAATTAAGAGAGTCACTTGCGATAGAAACATATGAACATAGTATTCAACAATCAACTTTTGGAGATTTCTCAAAACATATTCAATCTGACGAATATGCAGCTGATATTCAAAAGGCAGTAGATCTTATAAAAAATGCTGATTCTCTATTTGTGTTAGGATTTAGCCCATTCAATGGGGTTGCGCAGTTTTTAGCACATTCATTTTCTTATCTAGGGTATTATTGTACGGCTATTGAGGATAAGTTCTGCCATGTTCCTAAAGTACTAGAAGATCAGAGTGCAGTTATACTAATTGTTTATGATGAAATTGTAGAGAAAGAACTTTTTGAAGAACTTGAAAAATATAAAGCAAAAAATTATAAAGTGATTATGATCACAAGTACGGATATCGGTGTAATGAAATATCTCTGTGATCATATTATTTATGCATCTAATGGTTATTTGAGATGGGAAACGTTGTTTCAGGTATTCCTGTACAATATACATTCGAGAGAATTATGAAAGAACTAGGCGAGTAACTGTTGACTATCAAGAACAGTTACTTTTATTTTATCATTGATGAAATCAGTCATATTTAGGTATATACTGATAATGTATGAGGATATTAAAAGGGAGGGTGTTATTGGTGAGTTTTACATACACTCAAGTCAGTAGTTTAAATGAGACAGAAGCGCAGGTATACAATTATGTCATGATGAATAGGGATAAAGTCATGGATGAAAGTATTCGTGAATTGGCGCATGATACACATGTCTCTACAGCAACTGTCATACGATTCTGTAAGAAGATGGGATGTTCAGGATTCTTAGAATTAAAATACAAATTAAAAGATCATATTCATACTCAATCAATTAAAGCAAAACAAGATAGTACTAATTTCATGAGTTTTGTAGCTTATACAAATACTAAACAATATCAAGATGGTATTCAAAAAGCTGCAGAAATTATTCAGAATGCAGATAATTTTTTTGTATTAGGACTCAGACATTGCGCTGATTTTTCAAAATATATAGCGCGCACATTTTCGCATATTGGATATTACTGCTATGGATTTGTGGATAATCTTTATCCCGCACAGGATGTTCCTGAAGGAGAAACTTCAGTTATTATGATTATTTATGAGAAATCTCTAGAAAATCTGATTTTTGAAGAAATTAGAAAATACAAAAGTAAACATTATCAGGTCATCCTGCTTTCAAGTGAAAATGTTGGTGCTATGGAACATCTATGTGATGATGTGATTTATGTGGCAGATGGAAAAGTGAAGCTTGGGTCGCTTACTTCTGGTGTTCCTATGTTATATGCAGTTGAGAGAACTGTTGGTATACTTACAAAAGATGAAATTGAAGAATAACTGTTCCACTAGGAACAGTTATTCTTTTTTTTATTGGACCACTGACACAAATAACAATTAATGTTACGTATATATGTAGCGAGTAACTATTTTAAAGTAAATAGTTACTTTTTTTCTTTCGATTTTTTAATCATATAATAGATAAAAATGTTGTTAATATTGGCATGAATTATAGATTATTTCTATTTTAGGCAAAATACTATAAATAGATAAGTACAACAGATGTTTCAAGTGAGTGTAACTTGTTACATTATGTTTCAGATTAATTGATTTTCGTGTTATTTCTATGGTAATTTTTTGCGTGGCTTTTGTAAAAAACTAACAATAAATTAAAAAAAGGTGCTTATATGAGGAAGAAAATAATTTTCGTTAGTTTAATTATCGTTTGCATCATACTGTCTCTGATTACTACTTTCTGTCCATTTTATAAGGTAGAAGGAAACTCTATGAGCCCTACATTAAAGAATAATGATTATGTATGTATCAAAAAAACAAAATCTTTTAAACAGGGAGACTTAATCGCTTTTGAATACAACAATAAGCTTCTTGTAAGAAGAGTCATTGCCTTAAGTAATGATGAAGTCAATATTGATACAAATGGCTATGTATTTGTGAATGATAAGAAACTAGAAGAAGACTATCTAACAAGTAGAAAAGACAATTCATTACGTGATGAAGTCTTTCCCTATACCGTGCCTAATGGAAAGGTCTTTGTACTTGGAGACAATAGAACTCAATCTATAGATTCTAGAATGCGAGATTTAGGATGTATTGATCAAAAACAAATTATTGGAAAAGTTGTCATGAGGGTTTATCCGATTACACGCTTTTCTATTTATTAAAAGAAAGGAGAGAATATGACAGATTATAATATTTTAAATAAGCCTGGCAGAAAGAAGATGCTGTTATCTTTTTGCTTGGTTTTTTTGGTGGCTATTGCGTTCTTTTATATTAATAGTGCAAGAATGGATGACTTTACATCATTGATTACAGAGGTAACTCTTCAATATGAAACTCAAGGTGTGATGAAGGATTATACTTCTGATATCAAGTTAGAAAATCATACAGCTCTTACATTTACTATTAAAGCAACCATTCCACAGGGAACTCTTGCTTCAATAGAAACTAAAGAAGTAAAAAACCAAACATTATCTTATAACTTACCAGAACAATTAGAATTAGAAGATATACAAACAAATAAGCTTTATCTAGAAGATGATTTGGTACATTCTATTGGTGCTTATGAGATCAAAGACAATATACTCACAATGTATTTTGATGACGTGAGTAAGAACGCAGAAACTGATTTAAAACTTGCATTGGTACTAGATACTAATTCTTCTCATGTCATCTATGATACAAACGGTTCTTCTCTTATTTCATTCAATACAAAAAATATTGAATTAAATAAGTATATTGAACAGCCACAAGTTATAAAACAAATAGATGAGAAGATTGTAGAAGTAAAGAATAACACAAACGTAGAAGTATCAACAACTACAAATACACTCTCTAAAGTCTCAAAAGAGACAACAGTAGAACCAAAATGTGGCACAGCAACAGACTTTGGACCACATATTACATCAACTACTGTAAGTAAATTAAATAATGGTCAATGGGTAGAATCTACAGAATTTGAAGAAGGTGACCAAGTAAAAGTACATATTGGTTATAATCTTCCTGCTAATACTGTCACTAAGGAAAATGATTCTATTTGTTATCAGTTACCTGAAGGTGTTAAACCTCTAAAAAAAGAGACAGGTTCTGTATATGCTTCTAATGGTAAAGTAGTTGGTACATATATTATTGATACAAATGGAAAAATCACAATCGAATTCAATGATGATTATGCAAACTCTGAACCATTCTCTGGATATATTGAATTTGAAGGAACAGTAACTGCCGATGGTGCTGGAGATAATGGAAATATAAAGTTTGATGGTGCGGGTGGTTCTATCACTATTAAACCAAATAAGTCTCAATATGATTTAAATGTTTCTAAACAAGGGACATTACAATCAAATGGACAAATCAGTTATACAATTACTGCTAGTTCTACTAAAGGTACTGAAGGTCCTGTCAATATTAAAGATTCGTTTGTAAACTGGGATACAGCAACAGGTAGCTACAATAAAGAGAACTTTAAAGTAGTCAAGGTTGATAGTCATGGTAATAAGACAAATGTATCTGCTTCACCAAATATAAATGGTGATTCCTTTACTATTGATAATTTACCTCAACTTAAAGCAGGTGAAAGCTATGAAATCATCTATACCGCAAATGCTTCGTCCGATAGTAAAGATGGGTCTGGAGCCTTAGGAAATAGTGTAAAAGTGACAAGTGGTAACATTTCTAAAGAATCAGGCACATGGACTACTATTTCTAATGCTGTAGTATCAAAGTATGGTGGATATGATTACAATACAGGGAAGATGAACTGGACAATTACAATTAATCCAGATAAAAAGAATATTAGTGGTTATACATTAACTGATAAGATTCAGGATGGACTTACATTACCTAGCTCATTTACTCTAAAGAAAAGCGATGGAACTTCAGAAACGATTCAATTACCTTATACATTCCCTGAAGGATTTCAAGATACATATACTATTGAATACCAGACAGATGCCCCAAAAGAAAATGGTAATGTAAACAATACAGCATATTTCTCTAAAGGTGACAAGTCTTATGAATCAGGAGCAACTGTTGGTGTATGGCAAAGAGATTGGAATTTATCAAAGTCTATGATCAGTAGTACTGTAGATAAAGACTCTCAAACTATGAAGAATAAATGGCAGGCTTATATTACTTTACCTAATAAAGAGATTACATCAGTCACTTATTCTGATGTAATTCAAAATGGAACAAGTAAAAAAGATACTGATTTTAATGGTGAACATTATGCTATTCTATCTGAATTAAAACAGGAAATTTTAAATAATATTCAGTTAAAGAATCAGGATGGAAATGTTGTTTCTAATGAAGAGTTGGATATTGATATCAAATTCTATTCGGATGAAGAAAAGAAAAACAAAGTGACTAATGATAATGCGCACGTTAAAGCATTTGAAGTAACAGTAAAGAAAAAAGATGGTTCTTCATTTATTGGACAATCTCTTAATATTTCTTCTTATTCTACAATGGCTGATTTATCTAATACTCAAGAAGGTATTGATTACTATTTCTCAAATAAGGGTATTGTGAAGAATAAAACATCAACTAGCAGTGTGACATACAATAAACCTAAGAAGATAGTAAAACAGGGTTATGGGCAGGCAGAAGGTGAAAACTACAATAAGTATACTGCAGACAAAGTTAATACAAACTATGTAAGTCAGAACGGTAAGCTTCACTATAGAATCTTATTTACACCGGATTCTAATGAAGAATATAGCTTTACTGATACATTACCTAAGGGTACAAAACTTGTAGAAACTGCGTTACGTTCTGATTATAAAACTAGTACATATAAATCTAATCCAGCTGATCGTAGTTCACCAGAAGCTGTTTATTATTTCAGTGATTCCTGGGAACAGTATTGTGATGGTGATCTAAACAATACTGATATAAGTAAGTACTTTAAGCATTCTTATGATCAATCTACCAACAAAGTAACCTTTACATTTATGCCAGGTTACAACAAAACAGATGGTGACTGGCAGACAAATAGAAATCATCCTAATGGCGCAATTGCGGTTTATTATGCTGTAGATATCACAAATGATGAGTTCTGGAATGATTTAAAGAATGAATCAAAGAATTATTCAAATACATTAGAATATGAGGGTAAAAAACAAACACAGCATACAGAAGTAAATAGAGAAACACAAAATGTTTCTAAAACAGCTAAACAAATAGAGAACACTACAAATGTAGAATACTCTGTTGTAATTAACCCAGCAGCTAAGGATTTAAATCCTACTTCAGATAAATTTACATTAGTCGATCAATTGAGCCATGATTCAAAAATCACATCATATCTTAATTTATCTAAACTAAAGCTCTATGAATATGATTCTAAAGCTGAAGATCATAGAGGAAACATTATTGATGTGAGTCGTTATCAGATGACAATAGATGAATCAACACATAAGCTTACTATCACAATACCAGATGAACTCGCTTGTGTACTTGTTTATGAATATGATTTTGATGTAGCTAATCTTAATGATCCATATATTCAAAATAACATCTCTTTAAATGGACAACATAGCTCTGGTGCTAACTTAAAGATTGATACACATCATGCTTCAGCAGGTGTTGTAAAGGGTAAGATTATTATTTATAAGGTAGATAGTAAAGATTACTCTAAGAAACTTGAAGGTGCCAAATTTAGAATGTGGAAGTTTAATACAGATACACATGATTGGGATGTTGTAACATATGAAGGTGAAAGTGTCTTTGTGACAAACAAGGATGGAGAACTCGTCTTTGCGCAGGCTCATGACGACAGTATCTTAGAACCTAATACGCTTTATAAATTTGAAGAAGTTGAAGCACCATCTGGATATGATAAAGAGAATAAAATATATTATTTCTCTCTTTATAATGCCAGTGAAAACAAGACAAAACTAGATGCGATTGATGCATTAAATGCATCTAATATTGGTGGATATACAGGCTTAAACACTTATTCAGATATTTCTTATCTGCCTAATAATAAAGAAATCTCTGTCTATGTACCGAATAACTCTAATAGTATTTCTGTAAAGAAGGTCTGGGTTGATTCTGATAATAAGGAAACAACTGATCATCCATCTTCTATTAAGTTGAACTTAATACAGAATATCCAGACACCTACAGGTGTTAATGTGAATACTTATATATATACGAAATATGATTGGGAAACAAGTAATCGTGTGATTGATAACCAAACACTCGTAGTTAAGGAAGGTGGATCTATTAAGATGACTCTGCCTGTCTCATGTGTTCCTGGTCAAGAAGCAAATGTTGTGACAGTCGAAGGAGCCACTGATTATAGCTTCTCCAATGATAATCAATATTGGGGTCATGCTATATTGACTATTAATAATGTCACACCAGATATGAACTTAAGAATCAAACTAAATGATGCTGGTGATTATCAGGTTAAGTATGATTATGATAAGGAGTATGAAACAACCAAGAATGTTGTTGATACAGTCACATTAAATGATTCTAATAATTGGAGTCATACATGGACAAAAGCAAGTCTTCCTAAAAAGGTAGATGGTAAAGACTGTATATATACAGTCGAAGAAGAAGTCCTTTCAGGATTTCAGGTAAGTTATACAAATAACGATGGAATACTTGAAGGAGACATTACTGTCACAAACAAGAAGTTAGACAGTACAGAACTTCCAGATACTGGAGGTATAGGTAATTTAGGTTATTACGCAATAGGTGCTCTATTTGTTACAGCAACTCTATTGGTTTATATAGTAAATCTTAGAAAAAAGGGGGCTTCTAACCCGTAATAACAAACTATTATTGTTTTTCATTGAGAAAATGGTTTTATAAAAGACAAAAGGGAGGAAAAGGAATATGAAACTATTTAAGAAATTCGCAAGTTTCGTACTTGCATTCGCAATGATTATGGCTATCGCCATGCCATCAGTTGTAAAAGCAGCAGGTAATGGTTCTATTACTATTACTGGTGCTAATGCTGGCCATACTTTTGAAGCATACCAGATTTTCGCAGGTGATGTATCAGGTAGCACACTTTCAAACCTTAAGTGGGGTAGTAGTGTAAATGCTGAAGGTCAGATTGCATTAGGTGATGCTAAGGCTAAGGCTAAGAGCTTAAATGATAGTTCAGCTGCAAAAACTTTTGCATATGAAGTATCTAAATATTTAGCTACTGCATCTGGTACAAGTGTAGCAGAGGGTAAAAACTATAAGATTAACAATTTGACACCAGGTTATTATTTAGTAAAGGATAGAGATGGTTCAGTTTCTGGACAGGATTCTTATACTAAGTTCATTTTAGAAGTTGTAGGTAATGATGTATCTGCAAAAGTAAAATCAAGTGTTCCTACTTCAGAAAAGAAAGTAATGGATGCAAATGATACTGAAGGCACAAAAACAGAATGGCAGGATTCTGCAGACTATGATATTGGGGATGCAGTTCCATTCCAGTTAACTGGTACTGTAGCTCAGGATTATAATGATTACAAAGGTGCTTATCAGTTAGTATTCCATGATACTTTATCAAATGGTTTAACATTTAATGCATCTTCTGTTAAAGTATATGTAAATGACAGCGATACTCCAGTTGCAACAAATCAGTATACAATTACATATCCTGCAACTGATAATCACTCTTTTGATGTAACTATTCATGACGTAAAATCTTTAGGGACTGATGTATCAAAAGTAAGAGTTGAATATACTGCAACATTAAATGAAAATGCAATTATTGGTTCTTTAGGCAACCCAAATAAAATGTATATGGAATTCTCTAATAACCCTAACAATGAACAGGGTGGAGATAAAGGCCAGACACCAGAAGATAAAGTAATCGTATTTACATATAAAATAGTTATCAACAAAATTGATTCTCGTAGAATCCCACTTGCGGGTGCAGCCTTCAAATTAGAAAAAGTACTTACAAATGGTGAAAAGAAATTAGTAAAAGAATATACAATTGGTGCCGATGAAAACGATCCTGAGAAAACAAAATTTGAATTCACAGGTTTAGATGATGGTCAATATATTCTTACAGAAACAGTTGCTCCTGAAGGGTATAACACAATGGACCCAATCACATTTAATGTCATTGCATCTCACGATACAGAATCTGCTGATCCAAAGTTAACTGATTTAAATGGTAATCCTGTTAATGGTGAAATTGAATTTACTGTCAACAAAGATAAAGGTACATTAACTGCAGCTGTAGTTAACTACCAGGGTGATGAACTTCCAAGTACTGGTGGTATGGGTACTACAATTCTATATGCTGCTGGTGTAATCTTAATTCTTGCAGCAGGTGTATTCTTAGTAATGCAGAAAAAAGCTGAAAATAAATAATTCAAAATAGAAAGGAGATGTCCTATAATGAAAAAGAAGATAATTAATCTATTTATCGGAATACTTTTTATTGCAGGACTCTCCTTGCTTATTTATCCAAGCTTTAGTAATTATTGGAATCAAAGACATCAGACAAGAGCCATAGCTGGATATGAGGAAAAGGTCGAAGACCTGACTGAAAAACAGTATGAAAAGCTCTGGAATGATGCCATTTTATACAACAAAAATTTAAGACATACAATGTATGCCTTGAATGATGACGAAAAAAAAGTATACAATGAGACTTTAGATGTTACTGGGACTGGTATGATGGGTTATGTAGAAATCCCTAAGATCAATGTATCACTTCCTATTTATCATGGAACGGATGCTGAAATCTTACAGATTGCGATAGGGCATATCCCAGGTACATCATTACCAGTTGGTGGAGAAAGTACTCATTGTGTTATATCTGGACATAGAGGATTACCAAGTGCTGAGCTTTTCACGGACATAGATCAGCTTAAAACAGGTGATACATTTATGCTTCAGATATTGGATCAAACTCTTTATTATGAGGTCGATCAAATTAAAACTGTTCTTCCTACAGAAAAAGATGATTTAAAGATTGTAGAAGGACAGGACTATTGTACACTTATGACTTGTACACCTTATGGTGTCAATACCCATAGACTACTTGTCAGAGGTCATCGTATTAATAAGACAAATCTAAGAATTAGAAGAGATCTAGTAAAAACAGATCCAGTTATTCTAGATATATTCTGGATACTATTTGCAATTATTATTGCATTTATCTGGTATCTCACATCAAAAAAACATAAAGAAAGGTGATGACAGCAATTATTATGGATAAAAGCTTAAAGAAAATTATATTATGTTTTACAGTTATATTATCAGTTGCTGTATTCAATTTATTCCAGGTAGCTGCTGTCGAAGTGAACAAGAATTGTTCACTTACACTTAATGAATGTTTATCAGGATTGAATGTTCATTTATATCGTGTTGCAAGTGTCTCTAAAGATGGCACTTATGAATATACAGATGAATTTAAAGATGCAGAAAATACTTCTATTGATTTAAATAAGCTAGAAACAAGTGAAGAATTAAAAAATGCAGCTATGACTTTAAAAGGTTATGCTGCAAGTCAAAAAGGCGTTATTAAACAAGCTAATTCTTCTACATTGAGTTATACTAATCTTAAAACAGGTCTTTATCTTATTACTGCTGATAATTTAGAATTAAATGGGACAACCTATACTTATTTACCTTATCTTATTTCTTTACCACAGGGAACTGATTATGATGTATCTATTGACTTTATTAAATATTCAAAAAATCCCTCTCATGAATATAAAATAGTCAAGCGTTGGGTGGATAAGGGTTTAACACATCCAAAAAAAATAGAGGTAGAACTCTATAATGGTTCTGCTTTAGTTGAAACAATCACACTAGATGCAAAAAATAATTATGCTTATTCATGGAAAACTGATCAAGCAATCAATTATAGTATCAAAGAGAAGAATGTAAAAGGATATAAGGGTATTGTTTCTTCAAGCAGTAATGAACAAAGTACAGAATATATTATTACTAATACAAGTGTTGATACACCTAGTACTAATGTAAAAACAGGAGATTCTACAAGAATCAATCATTGGATTATACTGATGAGTGCTGCTGGTTTATTGCTTATTGTATTAGGAAAATTATTCAAACATGTAAAAGATTAGTTAATTAAAAGGCACTAGGAATTCATTTCCTAGTGTCTGTTTTTAATTCTGTTCAAAGAATACTTCTTCATCAATCATTGGATAACATGTCAAATCTTTATTATCCAGATCTGTTTTATGCATATCCACAGCTTTAATTGTATGACCATGATAAGTTGAATAATAGTAAATACCCTTATTTAAATTACAACAAGAAGTATAAATAGTATATTCATATTTACCTTCGGCTACTTCACATAGTCCTTTTTGTTGTTCTACTGAACCAAGAATATGGAAGAACTGACTGACATTTTCCTGTTCATTTAATCCTTTAGTTACATTCATATTAGTGAATGCAACACGTACAAAACGAGATGCTGATGATAAATCACCAGGTAACCCTAAAGCACCCATACCTCTACTATAAGTAGATAAGTTTACATCTTTTGAGAATGTATTCTCAGGCTGTTTAGTAGAGAGATACATATAATTGTTTAAATTAAATATCTGTTTATCAAAAGGTGGATTATTAGTTAATACACCTACAGGATTATCATAGATATGTACTCCATCTTTCATGATTTCTACAGTAATAGTCTTATTTGAGTCACTGATCATATAATGAAGTGAAGCAGGTGGGAATGATTCACTAAAAGGTGTATCACATAAATTCATTTCATTAATAAGATGAATCGCTTCCTCAACAGTTTCACATTGACATAAGATCCAAGGAATAAACTCGAAAGAACAAACATTTGTCTTATTCTTAACTACAGGATTAAAATAGGCATTTCCTACAAAGTTGAGTCCAGCCATACCTAATCCTTTTTCATTCATTGCATCATAATATAATGGATATCCATCGCTGACATGAGCCATTCCAATGATGGCATATTTGTAAGATGGTTCATCTGTATATCTAAAACCATACTCAAAATTTCTAGGTGTTACAACAATCTGTTCACCATAAGAAAACTCATAATCTAGATTTCTTCCAAAATAACAATCTTTATCTTTAAAACATGCAGCAGTACACATAATCACTGCCTCCTTTCAATTGAATCCTAACATAAACATATAGGCATGTTAAGTCCATAGTTTGACATAATTCACACATACTTTCTAAAGAATATTCTATGTCTCTTATATGTCACTAATGTGAACTGTTTGACAAAATATTATATCAACATATAATAAAATCAAGAGGTGAACTTATGGTACAAGTAGATTTAATTACAGGTTTTTTAGGATCAGGTAAAACAACATTTATTAAGAAGTATGCGAAATATTTAATTGATCAAGGACTGCATATCGCAATATTGGAAAATGATTTTGGTGAGATTAATGTAGATATGATGGTATTAGAAGAAGAATTAGGTGACCAATGTGAACTAGAAATGGTTGTTGGTGGAGGAGATTTAGACTGTCATAGACGCCGTTTTAAGACAAAACTCATTTCTATGGGTATGAGAGGTTTTGATAGAATATTAGTAGAACCATCAGGTATTTATGATGTCGATGAGTTCTTTGATGTACTTCATGAAGAACCATTAGATAAATGGTATGAGATTGGTAATGTGATTGCTTTAGTGAATTCTAAGCTAGAAAATAACCTCTCTAAGCAATCAGATTACTTACTAGGTTGTCAGGTTGCAGATGCTGGTAAAATCATTCTCAGTCGCTCTAGTGAAGCCACAGAAGAAGAAATCAATAACACAATCACACACTTAAATAACACAATGTCTCTAATTAAATGTAAAAGAAGATTTAATAAAGAAGACTGTTTAGATTTAGAAACGCTAAGTAATGAAGACTTTGATTCTATTCTTCATTCTGGTTATGAATTTGAAGGCTTTATTAAAATGTTCTTTAAGAAAGAAGAAGCTTTCTCTACTATGTTTTTTATGAATCAAGCAATTACTAAAGAAGAGTTGATTCATGCAACTCAATCTATTTTTAATGATTCTGAGTGTGGAAAAGTATTTAGAATCAAAGGCTTTATACCAGAAAACGATCAATGGATAGAACTTAATGCGACAAAAGATCAGATGACTACTGAAACAATTGCGAAAGGTCAGGAAATCATTATTGTCATTGGTGAATCATTAAATAAAGAAAAGATAGAAGAATATATAAAAAAAACCAGCATAGCTGGTAATTGATGAAGTGATATTTGTAGAATATGGTGGGGATCACATATCTTCATCACTTGTATTATATTGATATAAGGTAATGAATAAACCAATTTTATGTAAATAATAAATAAAAAGGTCAGCTAAGAAGGGAATGGTTGCTGACCTCGAAGGGTAGAAAAGAGTGGGAAATCTCTTTCCAGCATTATTATATGATTTTTTTAAAAGAAATTCATTATACAAATAGATGCATTTGCATAGAAAGGAAAAGAAAATGCATTATAAAAAGGTTAAAGGTATATTATCTTCCAACAATGGAATGAACCTATATAGAGGATGTCTGCATGGCTGTATCTATTGTGATTCTAGAAGTGACTGCTATCATATGGATCACTTGTTTGAAGATATAGAAGTTAAAGAGAATGCATTAGAACTCTTAGATGCTTCTTTGAAAAAGAAACGAAAACCCTGTATGATTGGTATGGGAGCTATGACAGATCCTTATATTCCCTTAGAAGATCAATTATTGTATACAAGAGGCGCATTAGAAATCATTGATAGAAATGGTTTTGGAGTGACACTCATTACTAAATCATCACGTGTATTAAGAGACTTGGATATACTGAAATCCATTCAGACACATTCTAAATGTGTCATTCAGATGACTCTCACTACTTATGATGAAGAACTATGTAAAAAGCTAGAACCCAATGTTTCAACAACTAAAGAACGTTTTGAAACATTACTCACTCTTCAAAAAGAAGGTATACCTACTATTGTTTGGTTGACACCTATTCTTCCGTTTATCAATGATAATGAAGAAAACTTAAGAGGGATACTTGATTATTGTATCAGGGCTCATGTCAAAGGAATTATCTGTTTTGATATGGGTAACACTGAGAGAGGGGAATAGAGAATATTTCTATTCTAAACTCGATCAACATTTTCCTGGATTTAAAGAGAAGTACATCAATAAATATGGAAATAGCTATATTCTCTCTAGTCCACAGAACAAACATTTGATGCGTATATTTCATCAAGTGTGCGAAGAAAATGGTATTATGCATAACCATGAAGAAATCTTCAACTATCTTCGTACATATGAAGATCATAGATTAAATTTATTAGATTTCATCTAAAAACTGGACCGCAGTCCAGTTTTTACTGTATTGTATTGACTTTCTTTAAGATACGCTCTGCATCCTGTCCAGTCGCAATAATAGGCTGATAGTTATTACGATACTTTACAGAGGAAATCATACATGGAATAATTTTATGTTCCATACTAGTAATCTTCTTATTAGTAAAGTGGAATGTCTGCTGGTAAATCATAGAATCTTTATCACTTGGATTTCTATTACCACCAAAACAGAAGTTACTTAAACTATATACAATAGGGGAATCCTTATATGTTTCAATTCCTTCTAATACATGAGGATGGCTACTTACAACCATATTAGCCCCTGCATCAATAGTTGCATGTGCTAAATCTCTCTGCCCCTGAGTAGGACTATAGTTTCTTTCAATGCCCCAATGATAATAAACAATCACAAAATCAGTCTTCTTCTTTAATTCAGTAATCGCATTCTTCATATCATCAGATACAGCATTAGGAAATGCATAACCAAGAAAACCAAACTTAATACCCTTTACTTCTTTAATATAGCTCTTCTCATAACCAAAATAGCCTACTCCATACTCATCTAGAGCTGCTTTAGTATCATCCATCCCTTTTTGATAACGATCCATAGAATGGTTATTTGCGACTGTGACAGCTTCAACACTACTATTAGTTAAAATCTTTGCATATTCCTTTTTACCTTTAAAAGGGAATGATTTAATAACATGACTCTCTTCATCAGTCAAAGGACCTTCTAGATTCGCAATAGTTAAATCGTCCTGTTCAAAAACACTCTTGACATTCTTTAAGAAATAATCAGGATTATTACCCTGTTTCGCATATTCCTGATCAAAAGATCCATCATATGCCTGACCTGCATAATTTCCCAAAGTCATATCACCTACAAAAGACATAGTAATATCAGAATGAGTCACCTGCGCTGTTTCTTCTGTCTTTTTCTTAGTCTTCTTTGGTGTTTCTTTCTTCTCTTCTTTAGCACATCCAGTACTTAATACAAGAAGTGCACATACAAAACCTTTTAAAAACTTATTCATTTTTATTTCTCCCTTGTACAAATACAAAACAATGATCATTAGACAGCTTTTCATCAAATACAAAATCTAAATCATTAAACTTCTTTAAGCCCTCTATATTTTCTATCTTTTCTTTAGCCATATAAGAGATCATTGCCCCTCTAGCCATCTTCGCATAGGTTGCCTGCTGCTTAAGTGTCCCATTAATATTTCTAAGAAACTGTATCTCAATGCATTGGTCTTCTTCCGTTAAGTAATCAGTAATACATTTTGAATACTCTTTAGATGCTAGATTAATGATAACATGATCATCCAAAGAGTTATATATTTTACTACCCCAGAATTGATATAAATTAAGCAATTTAACGCCCATTTCTAAACGATAGGGTACAATTCCATCAGTAGGAGTTAAAATCCCATACAGCCCTGATAAAATACGTAAATGCTTGTTTAAATACTCTCTTTCACTATCACTCATAGAAAAAGGATGAAGATACTTAAACGCTATCCCATCATAAGCATGAATTGCACATGTCAGTGGTTTAAACTGACGCTCCTGTAACTCCTTGAAACATTGATGTGTTAATGATTCATTAGTTTTCCATAATCTTCTTAACTCATCATAGGACATATTCTTAAGCTTTTCTTCTAATATATAAGACTCATTAAGAAAACAAGGTGTAGTAGGAGTAATAGAAGCATCCTCATCTACTCTCATCTTCTTAGCAGGACTCATAATAATCTTCATGATAATGCCTCAAGCATCTCTTGAGGATTATCTGCAGTCTTTACCTTTTCCTTGGCTTTAATGATGATTCCTTCTTCATCAATTAAGTATGTTGTTCTTACAACACCCATACTTACCTTTCCATAATTCTTCTTTTCTTTCCATACATCATAATCCATAATTGTCTTCTTTTCTGTATCAGAAAGTAAAGTGAAAGGCAGTTCATATTTCTCTTTAAACTTCTTATGGCTTGCTACAGAATCCTTGCTGATTCCTATTACTACCGCATCCTTCTCTAAGAATTCAGGATACAAATCTCTAAACCCACATGCCTGTTTAGAACATCCAGGCGTATTATCTCTAGGATAGAAATAGAGAATCACACGATGACCTCTGTATTCTTCTAAAGTATGCATATTGCCTTCTTCATCTGGTAGATTAAAAGAAGGCGCTTTTGTATTAATCTCTAACATAATGAAACCTCCTTTCTGCATTATACCAAAAATAGAAATAATGTGCTACCTATGCATAAAAAACGATTGTAAGCATTAACATTTTAGAAACATGTTGACACATTGAAATACAGGTTTTATAATCCATTTGTCATTAAATACAATTAAATATTAAATAGGGGGACAATTATGACATTTTCATTAACTACTCGTCTCATTGCTGAGTTCCTTGGTACTGCAATCATGGTTATGATTGGTAACGGCTCAGTAGCAAACGTGGAATTAAAGGGAACAAAGGGAAGCCACAGTGGATGGGTCATCATTGCAATCGGTTATGGTATGGCCGTTATGATTCCAGCTCTTATGATTGGTAAAATTTCTGGTAACCATATTAACCCAGCATTTACTATTGGTTTAGCTGTAGTGGGTGATGTTCCATTAGCTGAAGTATTACCTTACATCTTAGTACAGTTCGCTGGTGCTATCGTAGGTCAGTTTATTCTTTATCTTTGCTTTAAGCCTCATTATGATGCAACAGAAAATCCTGATGCAATCTTAGGTACATTCTCAACTACTGATGCAACAAACAATAAGTTCAATGGTTTCGTAAACGAATTTTTCGGATCATTCATCTTATTCTTCTGTGCATTATCTATTACTCATTCACCAATTTTCGAACATGGTAATCAGGGTGCTGGTTTCATCGGTGTTGGTTTATTAGTTATGGCATTAGTTGCTTCATTTGGTGGTCCTACTGGTCCAGCTTTAAACCCAGCTCGTGACTTAGGCCCAAGAATCTTACATGCAATCTTACCAATTAAGAACAAGGGAACTTCTCAGTGGGATTATGCATGGGTACCAGTACTTGCTCCAATTTGTGCAAGTATCTGTGCTTGTCTATTATATTTCAACATTTTCTAAGAAGCTATCAATCGATAGCTTTTTTTCTTTGCCTAAAAGAATAGGGGAGTAATAAAAAAGGATAAGCATCGAGAGTTTGGCAACTGAAATGCTTATCCTATCCCATAAGAACAACTGAAATAAAGCACAAAAAAACTCAGGAACGAATCCCGAGTTATATTTATTAATGGCGCAGGTTGAGGGATTCGAACCCCCGCAGGACGTTAATCCTCTGTCGGTT
>OHZL01000218.1_pt1 | contig 26925 bp, 17 predicted proteins | sample 1580531 | NCBI WGS metagenome assembly OHZL01 (sample SAMEA3882522, study PRJEB24775) | human gut metagenome | biome: human-associated habitat; feature: intestine environment; material: feces | place: Netherlands | collected 2009/2010 | reverse complement strand
CATATGTGACACAATATCCAGTGCCACCTATTTTCTCGTTTCCCCTTGAGGGGAACGCCTCGAAGAGGCAAAGGGTGGTGCGCCCGGCATGGGTGTAATCTAATGGGTGAAAGTCCCTAGTGCGGTATGACCATAACAAGCACACAGCCAATGGCAAGGGGTCCACCGTGAGGTGGGGTCTGAAGGAAGCCGGAGGCAAAACCTTGGTCCGACGAATAGAAACTTTATACGAAGGCAGAGTCTGACAGGATGAGGCAGCCACCTATGCTGAAGTCCAACGATGGTCTTGGCCAGGCTTTGTAAATAAAGCGGATAGATGAGGTGAAAGATTACACTCTTACCCGGGGAGGTCTCATGGACGTCAAAGCAGTGATAGGTCGTATATCTGGACCGGGCGGAGACGGTTGGAAAAGATTTGTCATGAGAAGTCAGCAGAGGTCATAGTACCGCAAAAGCGGAAAGGACCGAACAATTCCGGCCAAAGTAAATCATGAAAGGAGGAACGTGTGATGAAAACAGAATACAGTTTACAAACTGGCTACCGGTTGGAAAATAGTGGAACTGACGAAGATACAACAAGGAGCGTCGAGCACGGTCCTCGGGAAATGGAAGAAATGGCAAGCAGAATCACACTGGAGCGCATTGTGAACAGAGGTAATCTCTACGATGCCTATCAGCGAGTAAAAGCCAATAACGGGGCACCCGGCATAGACAATATGACTGTGAAGGAATACCCCGAATGGTACGCAGAGCATGGAGAGGAATGGATTGCAAGTATCCTGAACGGAACCTACAAGCCACTCCCTGTGCGGCGAGTAGAAATCCCGAAGGACAACAAAGGAGGAAAGAGGAAGCTTGGAATACCCATTGTTAAAGACAGAGTATTACAACAGGCGACCGCACAAATCCTCATGCCCTTCTATGAGTGCAAATTTGCAGAATGCAGTTTTGCATACCGGCCTCATAGAGGGGCCCGGCAGGCAATGGAAGTGGTAAAGCGGAGTGTAGAAGAAGGATATGAATACGCATGCGTACTCGACCTTTCTAAATACTTCGACACCATCAACCATGAACTGCTGATGAATATGCTGAGACAGGACATTTCGGATAAAAGAGTCATCGAACTCATCAAGAAATTTCTGAAAAGCGGAGTCATGGTCAAGGGATTGAAACAACGCACAGAAGAAGGCTCACCGCAAGGTGGGAACCTGTCCCCATTGCTGGCAAATATCTATCTGACTCCATTCGACAAAGAGTTTGAGGGGAGAGGCGTACGTATCGTCAGATACGCCGACGACATCCTCATACTGGCCAAAAGCCAAAGAGCGGCAGAAAGACTGCTGAAAAGCAGTACTAAGTATCTGGAAACCCGGCGGAAGCTTAAGGTAAACAGAGAAAAGAGCAAAGCAATCAGCATCTATAAAACGCCGGACTTTAAATTTCTTGGATTCTCGGTGACCAAAAGAGGGAAAGAGGTTAAACTAATGCCTCATCCGAACTCAGTAGCCAAGTTGAAGAGGAAATTGAAAAGTCTGACAGGTCGTAGCAAAGGCAGGGGCGCAAGAGAGATTATCCACAAAACGACTGAATATAATCGTGGATGGGTTGGCTATTATGGAATAGCAGACCTGACACGGATAGCAGGTCTTGATGGATGGGTAAGGTCTCGTATACGAATGTGCATATGGAAGCAGTGGAAGAACATATCCACACGGATAGATGCACTGCTCCGACTGCATGTTCCATGGAGACTTGCATTCAAGTGGGGAAAGAGTCAGAAAGGATACTGGCGCATAGCTCATAGCCAGATAATGATGACTTCAGTGACAAACAGGATACTGGAGAAAGCTGGATTCATCGGTCTAAAACAATGCTATGAGAATATAATCTGCCCAAGGAATTGAACCGCCGTATACCGAACGGTACGTACGGTGGTGTGAGAGGGATGAATAATCTCTACTCGATTGTATTGGGTGGCGGAGCCGCCTGATCAGCTTTTATGCGAAGCTGAAATGTATGGTAGGGCATAATTATTCAACACTTTTGACTTTTTCAGCGGCCTCTCCCAGGGAAGGGGCCTCGTGCAGAGTCAATTGTCCGTTTTGGGGCAGAGTCTTTAGGAATCCATCTGCGGCGGAGCCGCTGTTACCCTCGATCTCAGTCTCGATCTCGGTCTCACTTGACGGAGGTTAGCCGTTGGGTGCGCCGCAGGCTGTTTCGTTGCGGCGCCAGCCGCTATTGGTCAGTCCCCCTTTTTCAAAGGGGGATGTCTGCGGAGCAGACAGAGGGATTCTGATGGGTGTACTCACTATCGATGTAAACGGCCTGTGTGTAAAACCCATTACCATCTCTCAGCCCGGTGGGCAGCTCTCTTCTGGGAAGAGAGCCTGCTGCAGAGGCAATCGTATGTTTTAGGGACAGAGTCATCAGGTCCCATCTGCGGCGCCAGCCGCTGGACCTCAACTCTCAACTCTCAACTCTCAAATCTTTTTTTCGCCGCAGGCTGACCACCTCGATCTCGTTCTCAATCTCGATCTCACCACCCCCTCGACCTTTTTCGTCCGATTTCTTATAATACATTCATACAGTAACCTATCGTCCTGCCCGGGGGCAGGGAAAGGAGTATTCTATGCGGGAAATGAGACTGAAAGACCGGATGCTGACGGAGGAAGAGGCCATGGATGTGGTGAGGAAGGGAGAGTACGGCGTCCTTTCCACGGTGGGAGAGGACGGGAAGCCCTACGCCGTGCCCCTGTCCTATGTGTTGGATGAGGAGAAGAAAGTCATCTATTTCCACGGCACCGCGGCGGGAGGACAGAAGATGGACAATATCCTGGCCAACCCCTCAGTGTGCTTTACGGTGGTCAGGAATACGGAGGTGCTGCCTTCCCAGTTTTCCACGAAGTACTACTCCGCCAGCGTCTTTGGCACGGCGAAGGTGGTGGAAGAAGAGGAAGAAAAGAAAAAGGCCCTTCTCCTGCTGGTCAGAAAGTATTCTCCGGACTATGAAGAACAGGGAAGGGCCTATATCGACAGGGCCATCCGTGCCGTGGCAGTGGTGCGGATCGATGTGGAATGCGTTACGGGGAAAGCCAGGAAGAAGTGAGAGGTCTAGGTCTAGGTCTAGGCGTTCAGCCACTTCGCGGTGGGTTGTGGCGAAGCGGCGTGTATACAGGCGGGGGCATTGAGCCTTCAGCCTTGAGCTGGCCAGGCGAATCAGTAGCTAGTAGCTAGATCTAGTAGCCAGGTGAATAGGCCCTGCGGGCCTTTTCTGTCAGTTCCCATCAGCTGACTCCAGCCCCGTGGGCAGCGTCAATTGATAAAAGAAAGGCGCTTTAATGTGCATTAGAAGCGCCAACTTACAATTGACTCGGAGGTTCTCTGCAGAACCTCCGCCTCCCGAGGAAGGGGACTACTGTAGAGGACACGGTATTTGTGCAGAGTCGTCAGGACCCCATTATTGGCGGAGCCGCTGTTTCTCTCAATCTCGGTCTCAGTCTCGATCTCACTTGACGGGGATTAGCGAATGGAGGCGCCGCTGAAGTCCTGACCACCAGACATCTGTTGCGAGACCGGATGCTATCTAATTTTGGCAAGGCTATTTCGTTTTTTATACTATTATGGCATACACGGTTTTATAAAGTATGGATAGGGTATAATTAAATAGATTTATGCTATTTATTATAGTTTTTAGCATGGCATAGATGTGGGGATTATAAGCTATGAAAGTACTGTATTAACAGGAAAAGGGGAGAAAAATGATACTACATAACTGTAAAAGAATCGCATCCGGAATGCTGCTGGCTGCCGGTATTGCGATTCTTTCCGGCTGTGCAGCACAGGGGCATGACGATGCTGTAGGAATGGTAAAAAAGCAATTCTTTAAGACCCAGGGGACCGATGCTTTCCAGGAAGTGGATTATAAGGTGGATTCTAAAAATAACCTTGCCTGGCTGGATTATAAGAATAAGAATTCCAAAGGAAATAAAAAAGCGGAGCGGGCCTATTTTATCATCCAAAACGGAAAGTTGAAATGGATTAATACATCCGATGTGCCTCGCGAGATTGTGGATTCTTTTGCGAAGGGGTACCCGGAGGTATTTGAGTAGAGCATAAATTCCTATCGGAAGCTGAATAGTTTATATTTCAACTTATCAAATCAGTATTCTAAAATTGATAAGGATATCAGCTTAGTAGACCAAAGCCCCAAAGGTTTTTATGAATGGCTTGACCTGTATAATGATGCTGTGGAATATAATGATGCCCTTAAAGATTACAGGTCTGCTTATGAATCTGCGGCATATCCGGTTCAATATGAAGGTTTATTTGCTGCTTTTTACAGCCAGCGCAAATACATGGATGTCATGCTGGCAGGGACCTATTATTCTTTTACTGCCTCCTGGCGCTATAGCGATAACTATGTGAAGACTTATACCAAGACCCTGGATGAATTCCAGGCTCCCCGCGGCGGATACAGCAGTTACAAAGGACGGATACTGCCTGCCCGGTCGGTAGCTAATGGGTTTACGGATTCTGATCAGTTTCATAGATACAGTAACGGCCGGTTTCATATTCATACCTGGGTGCCTGATTTTATGGAAAAGGCTTATCTTCCTGCCAATGGTGACGGCTGTACCTTTAAAAGCAGGGATGGCAGTGTAGTCTTGAGTGTCAGCGGTTCCTACATGATCCCTGGACAAAACATCGATGATGCCTATGGCCGTGAAACGGATCCCACGATTACCTATAAGGCTCGGGGCGGGAACTGGTATGTCACGTCGGGCATAAAGAATGGCAATGTGTATTATAAGAAAAAATTCTTTGGTACGAAAGTCTATGCCAGTCTGTATTTTGCTTATCCTGTAAGGGACAGGGAGAATTACGACTGGATTAATGCAGTCCTTGATGCCCATTTTATTTCGGAAGACCGGGATTGAGGGCAGGAAATCCTATGAGCCGGACTTGGATGGATTGATTTTTGATTTACAGAGGAGGATCAGGTATGGCGGATGAAATGGGAATGAACGAACCAAACGATGTATTTGCACTATATGACCAGATAAAGAAACTGCGGCAGGAGACAGGAAAATGCTCTAAGCACCTTCTGGATGTGATTGCGGATGAGAAGCTTTTTGATGGGGATTTACTGGACCATCTGGCTGAGACATCTAACGATTTGAAAAATGCCCAGGCCAAGCTCCTCTTTACCCTGGCAGGTATGGGAATGAAACCGCCTGCTTCCATGTCTGAGATCGGGAATTTCCTTGTTTCCTGGAAAAAGGCACAGGAAGAAAAAGCGGAGGCCGCTTCTCTTTCCGATATCCTTAAGGATGTCCTTGCCCTTTCCTATAAGGGGGAAGACCGAAAAATCGCAGAGGAACTGGAAAAAATCAGGAAGGAAGCAGCCGCTATCCTGGGGGATATGGATCATTTCAAGAATCATAAAGACCGTATCCTGGCTATGAAAAAGCTTCTCTCTGCGGCGGCTCCTGAGGGTCCTTCCCTGGACCTTTTCAATGAAATCTGCCGATCTTTCAGCACCACCATCGGTTATGCCCTGATGCAGCATCTGATCCTGCGGAGGGAAAAGGAAAATGCAGGGGAGAAGACAGAAACGGAAAGGGCTGCGGCGGTAGATAAAACACCGAGGGAGACCCATCCAAGTGAGGAAAAGCCTGTCCCTGCAACAGAAAAGCAGAAACAGATTCCCGCTGAGGCAGTGGAAAATGTAAAAAAAGAGGAAGCATCGAAAGCTGAAGATCTTTTGGAGAAAAAGGAACTGCGTCCGAAACTAAAAAAAGCAACGAAATTTATTTCTACTTTTCGGGATATGAAAGGTCTGGGTGTAACAGCCAAGATCCTGCTCAGAGAGCTACAGGTGAAGGCTTTGATTCTTCCGGACTGGTATGTCGGTGATCCGGCTTCCCCCTTCCGTGCCCTGGTGCCGGAGGCTTTGGAGAGGCTCTATGATTCAGGCTGCATTGCCCGGCTTACGGGGGGCAGCGATGAGGCTTATGTCATCAATCCGGAGCTGTGGCCTGTACTTCACCAGGATTCCGTGAATAAATGGTTTTTCAAAAAAAATAGTAAAGTCAGTCTGAATGAACCTTCTGATTATTACCATTGTTTTAAGGATTTCCAGGTCATGAAAGGGGTGTATTTCGTTCGTGAAAATCTGAGTAAGAGTCATCATATTTATTACGGCAGGGAAGGCATTGGAGATGTGCACGGATTTCTGACGATGGAAGGGAAAGATGAGAAAGGCATCCTGAACCTGCTTTTTATAGATTCAGTCAATAGCAAAAAGTTGACCGATGAAATCATGAAGGAAGTGAAAGCCGGGAAGGCAAAGGGTGGGAACGTAGAACAGGAGAAGTCATCCGGAGAAAAAACGGAACCGCCGCTGGTACTGGTTGTCATGATTTCTTCTGCTGATGAAATCAGCGAATGGACTGACAGGGCCGTGGATATGGGATTCGAACGGTTCTATTTCCTCGAAACCGGGCCGGAAGCCAGACACTATCGGCTGATGGACAGGGAGGGAAAGGAACAGCCATTTCAGGTGCTCTATTTCCTGACGGGTCCATCGGGACCGGATGAGCATGATAAAACCGGACTTCCGGAGGAACATTCTTCCTCAGAAGCCGGGGAAAAGGATGTATCCAAAAATCCGGAGAATCGTCCGTCAGAAAAGAAATCCGAGAATTCTGCAGATCCTGAAATAGAGGAAAAGGAAGAAAAGCCGATACCGCAGGCTGACGTACATGGTGAACAGAGAACGATGGGCAAAGAGGAAAATCGGCCCGTCAATGATACTGTCCTGAAGATGGAGGAACCCCAGAAAACAGATAATAGAACCTCCCATGAAACAAGACAGCAGGAAGACAGAGTCGTCCAAAAATCAGAGCCTGCAACTGTCAAGGCACAGGCTGATGCTGTAACTGCCGGGACGGAAAAGGAGAAGGAGAACAGGGGCATTCCTTTTTCCTCTGCGGTTAGAGTAATTCCTCCTGAAGAAGCGATCGAATTGACTGCCTCCCAGATGAAGGCCCACCATTGGGCGGAGGCCATGCTGCTGATTCACAGCCTGCGGCAGGCTAATGAACGGGAGTGGATTCGGGATCTGGAGGCTGAGCTTTCTTATGCCCTGGTAGACCCTCTGTATAGCCGGATTTCAGAGGGGCGGGATTCCTTCGATTACTGGGACAGCTCCCTGGATGTGCCGGAAGTGGATGCCGGTTCTGCCCGGGATTACCTGAATAGTGCTGCCCTGCTCCGGGCGTTTTACCATCCGGACCGGCGCAATGAAAACTGGCGCTGGCAGTCGGAGAATCGTATCCGCCAGATCAATGATGACCGGGATAACGAGGCACTCCAAAAATTACCAAGTCTGAAAAAAGTACTGAACCTGCTGGCTGCATTTCTCCGAAGAAATGAACGGGGGCTTGGAAATTGCCTGGCAGACACCGATGATTCTATGGACCGTCTCCGGCAGGACCTGGAGGAGTATGGAAAGGAAATCAACGAACAGAATAAAAAGATAGAAAATAATCGGCGCAAAATGCATAACCATCCGAGGCTCCAGAAGACCTACGACGTCATGTTTGGCAAGAACAGTGACTGCCGCCGGTGTTATGATGCTTTTAACCGGAAGGACTATAAGCCGCTGCTTGATAACTGCAGCCGCTTCATGGATGGTCCCATTTCTGGCTGTCTGGGTATGGAACCGGAGCAGTTTTCCCAGCATATGGATCCCCATAAAATCTCCGACTATATCGATAGCCTGTGGAATGGGGTCCATGTGGACAGACAGAATAACAGCCGCCTTATCGGCATAGGCCGCGAAAAAATTATGAATCTTCTTACCGATACGGTGGAATGCTTTGGAAAATATGCACTGGCCATGGAACGACTGGAGCAGATGGGGGCTTCGGCTCCGGTGGATATGGATATGGTGCGGAAACAGGCGGAGCAGGTGGAAAGTACCTGTACCGATCTCATGGGGGAAATGGAATCTCTTTCTTCGGAAAATCCAATGGAAGAAATCGGCATAGCCGCCCTTCGCTATCTGGTGAAGTCCCTGATTAAGGAAACCCATTCCGCCAATGACGGCCGAGGGGAAGAAACAGCACCGGGATACAAGAAGCAGCGGCCTTTCTATGCGCCTTTCCTTCTGACAACGTTTATTGAACTGGATAGCCATTTCCTGCCTTTCCTCTTTGATTTCAGAATTCCTGCCCTGGATCTCTATGATAGGGTACGGAAACACATAGAGAAGATTACTGCAGAAAATCTGGTCCCTTCATCGGATGAAGCCTGGGAAACAGCGGAAAAACAGGCACTGAGAGAAAGGGATATGGGAAGTGCCCGGCTGATTTCTGTTTTGTCCGGGAAGCCTGCTTTTGAGGGCCTTTCGGAGGAAGAAATCCAGGTCAGTGGGGAAGCTTACCTGAAGGAGCAGCTTTCTGATTTTCGCAGCAGCCTGGAGCTGGCTTACAACTATGGCCAGATTACGGAAAAGAACCGGATGGATTTCTATATGGAAACAGCTAACCGTCTGGCGAAGCGTCTGAAGGAAACAGAGAATTACGGTTTTATCGAGCTTTTCAAAAGGGCCTGTATGGATAAGATCCGCCAGGATTCCGCACCCCGCAGGGCCTCCCTGGAAAACCAGTTCCGTACGCTCAGAAAGAAGCTCCTCCAGAATGGGGGGGAAGAAGATGATTTCCCGGTGCTTGGGCAGATTAAGAAATGCCTTTCTGAAAATAATCTCAGTGTGGCAGAAGACTACATGCGCCAGTGCCAGGATGGAAAACGGACAGAAATCAGTCAGATGGTGGTTTCCTATCCGAACGAATTTATGAAGTTCCTGAAACCGAAGAATTACAATCCCCTATACGACATGTGCGCCAAAAATGGAAAGTACATGCTGAATTCCATCTTTGACAATTGGCTTCGCTCGAATAATACCAGCAACAGCCAGCTCAGCAAGAATTCTGCGGGCCGTGAAAAACTTGATTTTGTCAATTCCTGGGTACGGCTCATTTCGAATGGGACTGTTGGCCTTTCGAATCTCATTTATCATCTTGGCTATCCCCGGCCTTTAGATGATATCCAACGGGAAAAAAGAGAAAATAACCGGTTTATCTACCATCTACGGTTTGACAGGTCGGAAAGTTCCGGTGAGTCCCAGACAAACCGCCATCCCATAAAAGCTTTTGGCAGCGGGATCTTTGAACATGGGCTTCGGGTCATTTCCATCAGTGGCCGCCGGACCTGGGAAGAAATCATCAATGAAATCCAGGATTGCGGTATCCAGCCGGAAACGGGAACGATTTGTATTTTTGATGGGGCTATGGCCCTTTCAGAACGGCGGGAACTGGCAAGGGCCATGAAAGTGGATGATAATATGAGAAACATTATCGTCATTGACCGGGTTCTTGCCCTCTATCTCACAGACTATGAACGGTTGAACCGCAGAAATAAGACCATAGAGCTGGCTATGCCCTTTGGAAATGCGCAGCCCTTTATTTCCACCGGATTTATCCCGCCGGAGATGTTTATCGGGCGGACGGCGGAACTGGCCAAAATACGCGATATGAACGGACCTACCCTGGTCTATGGCGGCCGGCAGCTGGGAAAAAGTATCCTCCTGAAACAGGTGAGCCTGCTGGAACACCATCCGGAAAAAGATATGTATGCTTTCTATTTCGATATCAAGGGGAAGGATATGGAGGCGGCCCTGCATGCTATTGCCGGTGAACTCTCCCGTAATGGTCTCATTATGACGGAACCGGAGACCTGGGAGGATTTCGGTGAACAGATGAAGGATCTTCTCACCGGCCGTTTCCAGAAGAAAGTCTCCAAACTTATGCTTCTCATCGATGAGGCGGACCAGTTCCTCCTCTCTGCGGACCGGGAAAAGAATAAGCCCATCGAAGTACTGCGGGATATCCGGAATTACTCGGAGAACCGCTTCAAATTTGTGCTGGCCGGTCTCCATAATGTTATCCGTTTCGATAAAAACCGGCTCGGCAGTAATACGGTGTATGGCCAGTTGGAACATATCAATATCAAACCATTCAGTTTTTCCGATGCCTGCGAGCTGCTCCTGAAGCCGCTGAGCTACATGGGATTTGAAATTCCCTCCATGGAAATCATCAGTACCATACTTTCGAAAACGAACTATTTCCCAGGGCTTATCCAGTTCTATGGCAAGAAGCTTGTAGAATCGGTGAAGGAAAGCTATCGGAAGAAGGATTTTAATACGGCCAACAATCCGCCCTATGTGTTGGACGAAAAATATCTGAAAACCCTGTTGGAGGATAAAGATTTTCTGGAGGATATAGAGAAGAAATTCCAGATTACCCTCCGGGTTGATGAGGGGGATGATGACTATTACTATCTTATTGCCCTGGCCATGGCGGACTGCTATGCCCTTGAGGATGGGCAGCCAAAGCAAAATTACAAGCCCGATGATATCCGGAATGTAGCTGTGGTTTATGGTATTTCCCGGCTTACAAATCTTTCCCTGGAAAATCTGGAAGCCCTGATGGACGAGATGGAGGAACTGAATATTTTCCGAAAAGATGAGGAAGGGGGATATCTTTTCAATCGCTACAGTTTCTACAGTATGATGGGTGGCACGGAGAAGATTGAGAGGGAGTTGGAGAATTATGCAGATGAATAAATGGGATACAGAGGAAGGGGAGACCTGGTGGCGTAAGGTTTCCGGCCCGAAGGAATATCTGAAGCAGGTGGAAAGTCTTATCCGTAACGGGAAATGTGTCCTTTTGCAGATGGAAGATGTGGATACCACATTTTTCCAGATCCTCAGGGACCGCCTTCTTCGATCGGACAGTTCCCTCACCTTTACGGTGATGGACACAGCAGGCTGCGCTTCTTCCACCGATTTCCTGGCTGCCCTTGTCCGGGAACTGGGGCCTCGATGCACCCCGGGGTTCCTGGATCCCTACGGCGATATCATTAAGAGCGGCATCCTTGCTCATCGTATTCTCCAGGTCACCATCCCGGAGGGCTTTCCGGAATGGATAAAAAAAGTGATAGATGGATTCAGCAAGGTTTCAGAAGCAGGGAATGGGTCCATGATTTTCCTCTCATCCAATCCTCCGGATACTGATATCTGTAAAACCGTGAGGCTTGAAGAATTCGTCTCTTCCTACGACATCCAGTTTTTGGCACTCCATTGCCTGGGACCCTTCGAAACGGAGGACTCCAAAGGCGCTTACATTGCCCAACTCGTTTCCAACCTTGTGGGCCTGGACAGCCGACTGGCTGCCCGCCTTGCAGGATACAGCCTTTATGCGGACCCCGTTTCCTGCTATAAAGGAAAAGAGGAATCGGGAAAGCTCCTTTCCGATGACAGGATACAGGAAGCCATCTGGGAGGCCCAGATACGGTTCGTACTCCCTATTACCGAGAAATTTCGCCGTTACATCATAAAAAAATATGAGGATACCATTGTCCGATGCCTTCCTGCTGATGATGATTTTGGCAATCGTCTCGAAGTGCCGCAGGACATGGAGCTCCGCCATCTCCAGCACTTTCTCCGTGGCGAGGGAATCAGTCCATTCAGTGGGAAAGACGATGACCTCTTTAAAGTTGCATATAATGCAAGGAATGACCTTTCCCATTTGGGTATCCTGTCATCGGATATCCTGGACCGACTCTTTTCCATGGAAAGAATGCTGGATCACAAGAACGGCGGTTGAACGGGTGGGCTTTTAGTTGCCCGTTGTCAGCGGTCAGATGGAAAGGTTTTGGGACTGGTGAAATCGAGAGGAATCATGCCTTTGGCCCAGTGGAGCGAGTCTCTGTGGGCTGAATCAATCATTTTTCATCATTAACCCCAGCCCCGTGGGAAAATAGATCTAGTGGCCAGGTCCAGATCCAGGTGGACAGGCCCTCCGGGCCGGGTGATGAATGGCTGAGCGGCGTGTGAACGGGCGGGGCCTTGAGCATTCAGCCTTGAGCCTTGAGCTGGACAGCCTGCGGCGCTTCGTTCAGTTCCCATCAGCTAACCCCAGCCCGGTGGGCAGCCCCTTCCCAAGGAAGGGGCCTCGTGTAGAGACAATCGCACGTTTTATGTGCAGAGTCATTAGGAACCTATCTGCGGCGAAGCCGCGGGACCTCAATTCTCTTCACTCAAATCTCAACTCTTTTTTTCGCCTCAGATGTAATTAAAATTGCACATATGTTCGGACTATAATATAATACGTGTAAGGCAGCTGGTACGTGGCTTTACCTCTACCACTTTTTCAGTGGGGAGGTGGTACTATGAGCATTTACGAAGCATTGTCAGTGATGATTGCTTTCGGTATGCTGATAGCATTCATCATGTCTAACCGCAGGTAAGACTGAAAAAAGCCACCCGATGGCTTTCGGAAGGCTTTCTTCAAATATTCATTGATGAGGGAGCCGTTCCGTCTCGACCACGGAATTATACCGGCTGTCTCTTCATGTCTGTATTATATCATAGAAATCGCAGGAAATGAAAGTGAATTGCGATTTGGCGAGTTGGTGGGGCAGGCACTGATGGTGAGATCGAGGTCGAGATCAGGGAGATTCGCCTTCGACGCTTGTGTGGATGAGGAGCGTGTGAACGGGTGGGAGCTTCTAGCTGACAGGAAAGCTGGTCAGCCTGCGGCGCTACCATCAGTTCCCATCAGCTAACCCCAGCCCCGTGGGCATCCCCTTCTCAGGGACAGGGCCTCGTGCAGAGGCATTTGCATGTTATTTGTGCAGAGTCGTCAGGAATCCATCTGCGGCGAAGCCGCTGGTCCACCTCATGCCCCCGGTGCGCAGCACCCACAACCTGGTTGGCGAGCGCAGCGATGCCAACCCACCACCCTTATGAACCATCCACCGGTCCGGGACACCAGTCATCCCGCATATCCCGCGGCGGAGCCGCTGGCGTGTATCAGTAATGCGGCGCTTCCCAATTTGTGCGCCGCCACCACCCCCTTGGCCGCAGGCCATTCCCCTTGAGCCGTCCGAATACCAAAGGGAAGGCGCCTTAGTGTGCAGTATAGGCGCCAACTTATTCGGACTCGGAGGTCCTCTGCAGGACACTCCGCCTCGCCGCCAGGCGTTACCCCTCAGCCACCTTTCACCAGCGCCGCCACCGTCCCTTCAGCCACTTCAGTCATTTCAGCCACCTTAGTCACCCCTTGCCGCAGGCCGGTGTCCTCGATCTCGGTCTCGGTCTCGATCTTACTTCCCATACTCCACCTGAAGCTCCAGCTTTGTATAAAAAGCGGGGGCTTCTTTTTCTTCCTGCCACTGGTTCCGGACCGGGGTAATGAGGAAGGTGGTACCGGCTATCAGGTGGAGTCGGTCCAGGAATGTTCGGATCCGGTCTATATGCTTTTTCCGGTCCCTGTGAAAACGGTCTTTCAGAATCACTGTGAGGTACAGGGATGGGGGAATGGTGAGGGGATTGCTGAAGGCGTCGGGGTCTTCTGAGAGCAGGACGATGTGGTAGTCGTGGGGCAGGGCCAGCTCTTCCAGGTTTGAGAAGACCGGAAGAAAAGAGAACTGCAGGTGCCTGGAAAAGGTGCTTTCAGCGTACATGGCTACCAGTGGAGCGCTCTGGAGAAGTGCTTCCCTGTGGGATATTTTGCTGGAGAGGAGGCGGCTTCGCTGGCAGTACAAAGTGCCTTTTGGGATGAGCATGATCCGGTCCAGAGGAAGGTACTGCTCCTTGTCCATAATTTGGACGGTGGCTTTCAAGTCTCGGATGCTGTGGGAAAGTTCGCTGACCTTGTCTTCGTATTCCATGATTTTGTCATGGAGGATTTCTTTCAGGAGGGGCACCGTGGGCTGCTGGTTGTAGTCGGAAAGCCGGGAACCCGGGACAGACAGGTTTCGGAGTGAAAGGAGTTCAGCAAAACGGAAGACCTGGTCCAGGGAGTAGTAGCGGTAGCCATTCTCGTTTTTCAGGGAGGGGGAGAATATGCCATGGTTATCGTAGTAAATAAGAGTCTGCCGGTCGATACGGAACAGCCGTGCAAATTCTACGGGTGTATAGTATTTCCTGCTTTTCATGACTGTCATCCCTCCCACTGTAAAAGTCTATAGTCACTATACACTTTTACAAATTGCTTTGCAATTTCTCACGGAATCACTTGTAAATAACTATAAAAACTTAATAATCCAGTGAAAATCACTCATAAATTATTGGCGTTGCATGAGTGATTTTATTTGACTTTATAAAGGCTATAGGGTGTAAGGTACATTCGTGAGAACCTGTGAGACCCATCAAAGGGGTGAAGAAACCATGTATCTGTTAAAAAAGATCAATCTCGATGACGCGTGGCAGAAAGAACAGGGGTGGAACGAGGAAAGGAAATCGGGAAGAAAATTCGACGACCGGAAGGAACTGGAATTCTGGGAGAAGCTGGCGCCCCATTACTCGGAGCAGTTCAACCTGTATCGGGATGTGCCGGGACTGAAGGAAAAGATTTTTTCCCTCGTCGGAGAAAATTCTTCGGTCCTGGACCTGGGCTGCGGCAGCGGGAATTTCACCATTCCCCTGACTTCCCATTGCCGGGAAATCCTGGCTCTGGATTTTTCGCCGGCCATGCTGGACCAGCTGACCCTGAAACTTTGGGAAAAAGATATTTCCAATGTGCGTACGGTGTGCTCCAAGTGGGAGGATTTCTCGGAACCCTGGGACGCGGACTACGTACTGGCGGTGAATTCCCTGTACCGGGTGTGCTACATGCGAGAGGCCTTGAAGAAAATCGCCCTCTACGGGCGGAAGGGTTTCATCATCGTCCGCACGCTCCTGAAACCGCTTATGTATTCCATATACGAGGATCTGGGACTGAACTACAAGAGAAACAACGACTACATGCTCATGCCCCTCATGCTCTGGGACATGGGAATCCATGCAAACGTGGAGTACATGGAGTACAGCCGGGATAAAGCCTACGATACCTGGAAAACGGCGGAAGCCGAAATGATCCGGGACCTGGGAGAGCTCTCCTACATGAACTTCAATAACCAGCTGGAAGAAAAATTCCTCCACACCGCCGAGAAGAAAAACGATGGTTATCACTACATCTCCCGCCGGGTGGTACAGATGATCTGGTATTCCAATTAAGCCAACGATGGGAACAGAGAAAAATGCAAAGATTTTTAACGAGAACAGTTGCTTCCATTGCTATGGCTTTCTTGATAGCCATAGCAGGGGGCTGTGCGAATTCCGAAGGTCCTGCTTCCTCATCCGGGAGCAGTGATACGGTAACTGTCATTTCTAATTTCGACTATATGGGTCATCACAAGGAAATCTCATTTCATCAGATACCCCAGCGAGTCATTGCAGCGAGGCCGGAGGTTCTGGATGTACTGCTTGCCTTACACGCGGAACAGAACGTGTGCGCAGCTTATATGACCAGGGACCAGGCCGGCCGAATTCCGGAATTGAAGAAGCTCATGCCGAACTGCCAATTTTTTACGAATGAAATTGACAGGGAAACGGCTCTAATGTTGAAACCGGACTTTATCGTTGGCTGGCGCTGGAATTTCCGTAAGGGTTCGCTGGGAGATGTGGATTTCTGGAACCAGCGGAATGTGCCTACCTATATTGAGGAAAACTCAGGGCCCGTTCCTGCGGTGGATCCCTTTCCTCCTTCCACAGTGGAGTCAGAGATGCAGTTTATGGAAAATATGGGAAAGGTATTTCATAAGGAGGACGAAGCACAGGCTCTGGTCAGCGATATAAAGGATACACTCAGGGAGAAAGAAAGCCTGGCCCGACAGCAGGGACCCAGAAAAGCGATTACTATGGAATTCATGGGAAATAAGATTGAAGTGTTTGGGGATAAACTCCTGCCGGGGGACATCATCAGAAAATTGGGATGTTCAAATTTCAATTACGAAGTGCCTTTCATTACCCGGGAGGAACTGAGGATGTCCGATGCTGATACAATTTTTGTTATCTACCATGGATCGCATCAGGATGGATTGAATGCTTTACAGAACTTTTCATCCCCGGAATTCAAAGATATTCCGGCGGTGAAAAAGGGGAAACTGGTTTTGCTGCCTTACAGATATATCTGTGCCAGCAATATTTATACGGCTCAATGTATTAAAGATATTTATGCCGGTTTGTATGAGTAAGAGAGGGGAAAGTATCAATGAAAAAATTGACAAAATTACTGATGGCTGCATGCTTTATCATGTCCTGCGGTGTTACAGCGCAGGCACAGGGTTCTGATCTGGATGAGGTCATTGTCAATGCAGACAGGTACAAAAATTCTTTGACCGAAGATCAGAACTATGCCGGTGGATATTTATCCGAGAAAACATCTCTTGGTCTTCAGAAGGACAAAGATATGATGGAAGTTCCTGCCAGCACCATGACCATTACGGATAAGGCAATCAAGGATTTCGCTATTTCCGGAAACAATGAGATTATGGATATACTTTCCCTGAATCCTTCTGTTCGCAGGACGACCAGCCCGAATGTAGTTTCTGTCAGGGGAAAATATACTACTGCCAGCCAGATGAATGTGAATAACATTCCCGGAATGTACAGCAACTTCACCATGGGAACTAATTTTATCGGTGATATTGATGTTCTGGGCGGTCCGTCCCTTGTTTATTCCGGAAGCACTACACAGAATGTAATCGGTGGCACAATCAATTATCGGTCTAAGAGAGCCGGATTGAAACCGTTGAATGATGTTCGTATCAAATATACAGGAGACAGCAATTTTCAGGAAAGCGTAGATGTGGGCCGTCGTTTTGGAAAGGACAATGAGTGGGGCGTCCGGGTCAATGCACTGACAGGCGATGGAAAACTGGCTGTACATGGGGAGAAACTGAAGAATCGGAATATCTTTGTCAATCTTGACCATTATAATTCTGAAAGCTCCACAAATCTCCTTTTAGGCTATGCTCGCTCCGTTCATTACGGAGGAAACAGCATTTTCCAAACTGTTTCTTCTTCTGCGACCAATTACCGAAAGCTTATGCCCTATCTCCCGGCCGCACCCGATGGTAAACATAACCTGAATCCATCCTGGGCTTATCAGGAAAGCAGGACCTGGCTGATGACTTTAAACCATGAGCAGAAAATCAATGACCATTGGTCTGCCTACCTGAATGCCGGCATCATGAGAAATGATACACCTGTCAATATCGGTGGATCTTCTATGACGAGTATACTTCAATTCGGTAAAGATGGCAGTTTCGACGGAAGCTTTAAACGGGCATTGACTATCGGTGCTTCCGGTAGTACTGCCAGGTATATCGGGGCAGGCTTGAAATCGGAATATGATTTTGGGTTTATGAAGAACGAATTTATTGCAGGCATTGACAGGAATGGAGTTTCTAATTATACTGCCTCCTCCAGGACTTTGGGAACCTATTACGGTAACCTGTATGGTGATAATGACTGGACAGCACCGAATCTGACTCCTGTATCTACCCATTTGGGAAGCAAATATGTAACGAAGGGCTTTTCCGTAATGGATACCATGAAATTCCTGGATGACCGTTTAATTGTTACGGCAGGGGTACATCACCAGAAGTACCAGAGCCGCAGCTACAATGCGAAAGGGAAAATGACCGATAATAAATCCTATGATGGTAATGCTCCGGTATTTGGTATTGTGTATCGTTTTACCCCAGATTTCTCAGCCTATGTCAGCCACACAGAAACTTTCCTCGGTGGTACTGCGGTTCCCACAGGTAAAGGATATGCCAATGAAGGTCAGCTGCTGGATCCGGCCAAAACAAAGAGTAATGAATTCGGCTTTAAACTGAAAAAAGGTGCTCTTATCCATACCCTTGCCTTTTATAAAACAAAGGAACCTGGCCTGATTACAACACCCGATTTGTACCAGAAGTATGATGGAGAAACCCAGTACAAAGGCATCGAATGGTCTACGGCCGGTTCCATCGGCAATAAATGGGACTTCATCGCATCTATTGGATTTAACAGATATATCTGGACAAAGAATGCGAACTCTGCACTAAATGGAAAAACGGCGGATGGCATTCCGAAATGGAATGGAAATCTGGCATTAGACTATCGCCCGAATGATAATTTCACCATTTTGGGAAGAATGAGCTATATCGGCAAGAGCCATATTGGACATGGAACATACACCGTTCCCCAATACTACAGATATGATCTGGGTGTGAAATACGATACTGCCTTTGGCAAAGTACCTGTCACCATTTCAGCTATGTGTTACAACGTGACAAATAAGAAAGGATGGTACACAGCAGACCAGGGGAACCAGCTCCTTGCAGCCGATCCAAGAACATTCATGATTTCTGCGGAATTCCGTATGTAATAACTGATGTTGTGCTCTATCATGATGCTGAAAGAGGTGTTCATGTAAACAAAGCTTTAACCGGTACCTGTTCACAGGTACCGGTTGAACATTACTATTCTACTTTCATTACTAGATATTAGCATATTCCTATATAAATGCTTACAATAAACGGTACTTTGCATTAAAAGATATTGACTTAGATAAGCCATAAAATTAAAATTTTAAGCGGAATAACTTAATAAATTAAGCCAAGGCGTCTCATTGAGACTTAATAGGGAATCCGGTGAAAGTCCGGAACGGTCCCGCCGCTGTAATAGGGAGTTTTCCATAGAATTGTCATTGGGGAAACCTGAGAAGGCATGGAAAACGAGGAACTTCAGTCAGAAGAACTACCCTGGTTTTGACTCAGTACCTCCTGCGATGGACAGGATAGGGGACGCCATTGATAGATATTTTTGTGCCCTTCTCCGTTCAGGAGAGGGGCTGTTTTTATGGTTTTTTACTTTTCCTGCGGCCGAAACAAGGAAAGCCCGCGGGAAAGGTAGAAATACAATCTGTTTCTCAGTTGTAACTTTGGAAGAAAGGAGGAGGCACATGAAGAAATGGTTCCTGGCTGTGATAGCGATTCTTGCATTTTTCTTCATTCCTGCTGTGGCTCATGCAGCGGAGCATTCTTCGGACACCATGATTCTGGACTGGTCCACAAGTAAGGTGTGGCTGGATAAGGGAAATCTCTGCGTACGGGGTACTTTTTATAACAAACGCAGTGACTTGACCATTACGAAACTGGATGATATGTCCATGAGGATTACATTTACCAAAGCTGATGGAACAAAAGAAGTGTTCACGGGAAAACCGCAGAAACTGCCCATGCTGAAAATACCGGCAGGGGGCTCGAAAACGGTGACATTGAACTTTGGACCCTATGATGGTACGTGGTCCTCATGGAATACGGATGAAGAATATGATTTTTCTTATATTCCAGGATCTCGATGGTAATTAATTCAGGGAGAGTAAATGATGAAGAAGAAATCTTATTTATTGGCTTTCGCGGCAGCTCTGGTTGTAACAGGGGGTATGATTGTTCCAACTGATGCGGCTTACGATGAAAACCTCCATACCTACACACTGGACACAGTGGTAGTTAATGCGGACCGCACTAAGAACCAGTTTGGTGATACCATCACTGAACAGTCCTATTATCGAACTGGCGGCGATGTCAAGGTTATTACGAGAGAAGAAATTGAAAAACGCCATTATACGGATATTACGGAAGCTATTAAGCGCATTCCTGGTGTTACATTCCAGAATCCTGGGTACCGTGGCGGCGAATATGGTTACCAGTTCTACAACAATGGTGTTTCCATTAACGGTGATACCCGTGTGATTATCCTGGTCGATGGCCGTCGTGTGGATAATGCAGCCAGCGGCCGTATCGATGATTATGGCGGTGCAAACGGCAGTAAGTCGACCGGTGTAAACCTTGACCAGGTCACCAATATGGAAAATATTGATAAAATTGAAGTAATCAAGGGACCGGGCGCTTCTGCCTACGGTGCTGATGCTACAGGCGGTGTTATCAATATTATTACCCGTAAAGGCGGCCAGAAGGATCAGGGTTCCATTGATCTGGCTACAGGTTCCTGGAAGAAGCATCATTATGCGATTAACTATTCCGGCTCTGCGGGCAACGATAAGTCCTGGCATTACTTCATTTCGGCAAACCGCGATATGTCCGGTAATACAAAGTATAAAGATTCTTTCACCGACAGTGATGGCACGCTGGAAGGATCCAAGTGGAAGGAAGACGGCGTAAACCTTCGTGTGGATAAGGATTTCAATGACCGTCAGAATTTGAAGATCTGGTATAACCACAGGGAAGGCAAAGATGGATATCCTATCGCTGTGCCAAATCAGAAGTACATGAATGAGAAAGACTGGACCGATATTATTTCCAGAGCAACTATTGGTGGTATTTATAATCCTTCGGACCCCTCTAAGACTCCGCTGTCCATTTCTTCTCTTGACAGCAATACGGTTTACCAGCTCGGTTCCCGCCTGGCCGGTGATACAAAGAATCCGGGATATCATAACCTGTATTCCCTGGATGGCAACTACGGTTCCTATAGCCGGTTCAGAAACAATGACTATGATATCGTCTATACCTTTAATAAAGAAAATGGCATGGAAAGTTTTGTCCGGTACTACTACCAGTCCCATTGGCTGACTGACCGGGATAAATACCAGTGGTACCGCAATGGCGGCACGAAACAGGCCATCAGTGATTTCAAGTCGGCATTCCCGAACGGGGCTACCGGTGACCAGATCCGTCAGTGGATCAAGGATAATCTGGCCCCATTTACCGGAGATAAATCTGCCCTGAAACAGTGGATCCAGGATACCGGCGGCTATGCAGGAGATCCGACCCATTATTACCAGGAAAAGAACCACGGTATCCAGCTCCAGTATGCTAAATCCATTGGTATCAATGATGTGATTGCTGATTTCAATTACGATACGGCACGGGCCTATACCCATTCTCTCAATAGGAGCACTGGCGAATGGAAGAGTTCCAATGTTAAACGTAAGACCTATGAGGGTTATGTACAGGATAAGATTCATCTCACCGATAAATGGGACCTGACTCCTTCTCTTCGTTATGTGAAGTACAGTTCCTTTGAAGATTCCAATACCGGTAAGGTACAGGGCTCCGGTGATTCCCATGCATTTACCTATGCTTTGAATACGGAATACATGTTCAATGATACGGTGGGCGCATATTTAGGGGTAACCAAGGTATATCGTCCGATTAAGCAGGGTGATTACTCCACCACTGACACGGCATTCAACCAGCCCCTGAAAGATGAAAAGGGCGTAGCCTGGACTTTCGGTATTCACAAGGATTTCTCACCAAGGACGACGTTGGCTGTTCATTATGACTACACTCATATGTCCAACTCCATTGCCAACCTGCCGGTCCTTGACCCGGATACCGGAGATTTCGAAAATGCACCGGTCAATGCAAAGGAAAATAAGCAGTCTTTCAACGTGACTTTAGACCATCAGTTCAATGACCACGTGACACTGTCCGCTTCCTATTCCCATATGAAGGATAAGTGGAAATCTAAAGACTACTGGACCCTCGGACCGGAATACGGATATGATAAGGGTGATATCAATACGGCCATCAACAGCCTCCGTCCGGAAAACCATTATGCCCTGAACCTGTCTTACCAGAATGGCGGACTCTATACAGGACTCCTTGCCAACTGGTATACCGGCTGCAGTGATTATGCATTCACATCCCATCGGTTCCTGGTTCTGGACTGGAATATCAACTACGATATTACAAAGGACCTCAATGTATATGCGGTAGTTGGCAACCTGACAAATGAAGCCTATGAAACTTCCTACAACTCCTGGAATGGCAAAGGTTCTTCTGCAATGCCGGGACGGTATTTCATGATTGGCACCAAGTATAAATTCTAATTCGTTATTGCTGACAGAAAAGTGCGCCTGTTTGGACAGGCGCACTCTGTCTATTTACATCAGGGACTCAGAATATGATGAAAAGCAAGAAAATCGGGACACTTTTTTTAGCTGCCTTGATGGTATCTACCCTTTCAATGGGTTCTGTAGAGGCATTGGGACCTTCTGCAGCTCCATCCAATGGAAAGCCGGCTGTACAGACGGAAAAAGCCGGAGCAGCTAAAGTATCGCGGAATAGGCATTCCTACACACTGGAGGAAAAAATCAGGATTCTCCATGGTAAGTATGATATCAGTGAGGAAGAGGCACGAAATCTTCTAAAGGAAGACACATCATTTAGTGATCTGAAAAGGGTCTGTCTCTGGTCTGTCATTGCCAAAAGGCCGGTATCTGAAGTACTGGCTCTGAAAAGGGATAATCCCTGGGATCGTCTTCCTGTGTTGCTTAAGGTGACACCCCAGGAATACCATGACAGAAATCTGGCACTCCGGGCCCATCAGCTTCACTCCTGGTGGGGCTTTGATGAGAAGGCCTGTTACCAGGCCATGGAGGAAGGATATCCCATGCATTATGTAAAGATTGCTACCATTCTTTCCAGGCATACGGGAAAACCGATGTCATTCTTTTTGAAGGACCGGAAGGCTTCCGAATCGTGGATCGCTTACTGCGCCCGTACTTTAGGTATCAGCGAAGATACCTATAACCAATGGATCGGTGAGTATAAAAATCCGACCTGGATTCCCGGCAAGTGGTGATGGGATATGAAGCATGGTTTTCATAAAATCGGCCTTTCCTTGATGATTGCCTTGGCCTGTCTGTCGCTGGCGGCCTGTACGCCTGTTGTCCATGAAGGTGCTTCTTCAGCTGTCCAGGAAAGCCAGTCATTATCCAGTGCAGAGTCACCCCATTATCCAGTCACCGTGACTTCCATGAATTCCAAAGGAATTATGGAAGAGGAGACTTTTGACAGGCCGCCGGAAAGGGTGGTGGCAGTATGGCAGAATTCCATAGAAACTCTTCTGGCACTGGGAGTAGGAGATCGAATCGTTGCAGGTATGGGTATCCCCAATGAGAAGTACCTGCGTCCGGAATACAGGGAGCAGTATGAGAAGATTCCCTATACGAGCCTCCAGAATCTGGATATGGAAACCATTACCATGATGAATCCGGATCTCATCGTGGGGTGGTCTTCTACGTTTTCTCCCAAGGTACTGCGGGATACGGATTACTGGCATGAGCGGGGTGTCCATACCTATATTTCCGCTGACTCTTCTTCCAAAGAGCCCAATAAAACCGTAGAAAATGAGTACCGAGATATCCTGAACATGGGAAAGATTTTTAACCGGGAAGAAAAAGCGGAGGAAATCGTAAATGGGATGAAGGAAAAAATTGGAAAAGCGCAGGCAGAAGCAAAGGCTACGGGCCGTCATCCCCGGGGTCTGATTGTGGAGCTTCAGGGAAAGTCTCTTACGGTCTATGGGGAAAAGTCTCTGGCAGGAAATATTCTGGAATCCATGGGCGGTGAGCTTCTGGTGCCGGATTCCCGGGAAATCAGCAAGGAACAGCTCATTGAGCTGAACCCGGACGCCCTTTTCGTGGTGGTCATCGAGGGCAACTATGATAAGGCGGACCAGGTGCTTTCTTATTTCTATAACGAAAGGGCCTTTGACAGCGTGGACTGTGTGAAAAATCACAGGATCTCCGTACTGCCTCTGTATTCCATTTACAGCGCCGGCGTGCGCATGTCCGATGGGATCGACTATATAGGGAAAGGGCTCTATCCGGACCTTTTCCAGGATACCCGAAGCTTTACGTAAGTCATAACAGGAGAAACTCATGAGACGAATTGTTGAAAATATCCGATTTGGTTTATTCCTGGTCGTTCTTATATGCGTTCTGGCGGCTGCCCTCTTCTGGGCCCTATCCATCGGCACGGTCCATCTGAGCCTTTCCCAGATTTATGGTGCCATTGTGCAGCAGCTCGAAAGCGGCAGGACCATCGAGGCACCGGGGCAGGGACCGGTCCATGATATTGTGTGGCTTCTCCGTCTTCCCCGTCTGGTGCTGGCGGCTCTCGTGGGAGCGGGGCTCTCGGTGTGCGGCGTGGTGATGCAGGCCATTGTGAAGAACCCTCTGGCGGATCCTTACATTCTTGGCATTTCCTCCGGCGCTTCTCTGGGGGCCACGGCGGCTATTCTCCTTGGGGTGGGGGCCTTTCTGGGACCGAACTTCGTAGGCATTGCCGCTTTCATCGGTGCCATGGCCATATCCCTGGCGGTGCTCTTTATTTCCAATCTCGGCGGCCGGTCTTCATCGGTGAAGCTCCTTCTGGCGGGCATGGCCCTTTCGGCGGTGTGCTCTGCCTTTTCCAGCTTCATTGTGTACTTTGCCAACGACAAGGACGGTATCCAGACCATTACCTACTGGCTCATGGGCAGCCTGGCGGGGGCGAAGTGGAATGAGCTGGCAGTGATTGCACCCATCGTGATCCTGTCGGTGCTCTTTTTCTGGACCCAGAGCCGGGTGCTGAATCTCATGCTTCTGGGCGATGAAACTGCCATTACCATGGGCACGGATCTCCACATGTACCGGCAGGCTTATCTTCTCGTGAGTTCCCTTATCGTGGGATTTGCGGTGTACTCAGCAGGAGTCATCGGCTTCGTGGGCCTCATCATTCCCCATGTAATCCGTATGATCGTGGGTCCAGACCATAAACGGCTGGTGCCGGTGTCGGCGCTGGTGGGGGCGATTTTCCTCGTAATCTGCGACGGGCTCTGCCGCATCATCATTCCCCATACGGAGCTCCCCATTGGGCTCCTCATTTCCCTGATCGGCGCACCCTGCTTTATTTATCTCATGATCAGCAAATCCTATGGATTCGGAGGTGGAGAATAATGGAAATCCTGGCGGAAGCGGTGAAGTATTTCATCGGCAAGAAAGAAATCCTCAAGGGGATCGACCTCCATCTGAAGCCGAAGGAATTCCTGGGCATCATCGGACCTAACGGCAGCGGGAAGAGTACCTTCCTGAAATGTGTGTACCGGGTGCAGAAACCGACGGAGGGAAAGATCCTTTTCAACGGCCGGCCATTGGACGAGTTGTCGTACCGGGAGTCCGCCCTCATGCTGGCGGTGGTGGCCCAGCATAATTACTACAATTTCGATTTCTCCGTCCTCGACGTGGTGCTCATGGGGCGGTCTCCCCACAAGAAAATGCTGGAACGGGACAATGAGGAAGATTACCGCCTCGCCCGGGATGCGTTGGAAGTGGTGGGGCTCAAGGGCTTTGAAAAGCGGAATTTCTCCACCCTTTCCGGCGGAGAACAGCAGCGGGTCATCCTGGCCAGGGCTCTCACCCAGGGCTCCGAGTGTCTCGTGCTCGATGAGCCTACGAACCATCTGGACATCAAGTACCAGCTGGAAATCATGGATATTGTGAAGTCCCTGAACCACACGGTGATTGCGGCTATCCATGACCTCAATATCGCCTGCATGTACTGCGACCGGCTCATCGCTATCCGTAAAGGAGAAGTGGTGGGCATGGGAACGCCGAGGGAACTCCTGACGGCGGACTTCATCAAGAACCTCTACGACGTGGACTGCGAAGTGCACTACGGCGATAAGGGGCGGATGAATATCGTATATATACCGAGGCATTGGAAGATCGAGGGGGAAGAAGAGCTGAAGGTGTGAGATCGGTGGACCGACTCTGTGTGTAAACGGACGAAGCCTTGAGCCTTTAGCCTTGAGCATTGAGATGGACAGGCCCTGCGGGCGGATTCGCCTGCGGCGAATCAGTGGCTAGTAGCTAGATCTAGTGGCCAGGCGAATAGGCCCTGCGGGCCGGGAAACCCATCAGTTCCCTACAGCTAACCCCAGCCCCGTGGGCAGCTCCGGTCGGGCGATAAAAGGAAGGCTCTTTAATGTGCAGTATAAGAGCCAACTTGCGCCCGGCTCAGAGGTCCTCTGCAGGACCTCTGCCTTCTCAGGGAAGGGGCCTCGTGCAGAGACATTTGCACGTTATTTGTGCAGAGTCATTAGGAACCCATATGCGGCGAAGCCGCTTTAGGTTAGCCTCCTTCCTCGGAAGGCGAGGGCCCTGCAGAGGACCCTCGAGCCGGGCCCAAGTTGGCGCCTTTACTGCACACTAAGGCGCCTTCCTTTCAGGGCCCGGCCGGAATGATGTCTGCGCCAGCAGACAGAGGGATTCTGATGGACTCATGTCGGTGATGTTGGCCATAATTGGCGGCTGGTGTTTCGGCTGACAGAAGATAGATGATAGAAAATAGAAGCGGTCAGGCCCTGCGGGCCGGTTCCATTAGTTCCCATCAGCTAACCCCACCCTGGTGGGAGCCCCTTCCCGAGGAAGTGTTCTGCAGAGGACCCTCGAGCCGGGCCCAAGTTGGCGCCGAAGCCGACGGAGGTTAGCCGTTGGAAACGCCGCAGGCGGGACCTCAACTCTCTTTCCTCAAATCTCAATTCTTCCGAAAATTCCGTTACAGTCATTTACCAGGGAGATTTCTCGACTCATCGTAGCTGTAGCGGCTTTTACAGGTAGAGTCACTTGGTATGCTCACACCGCTCGAAATGACGATGAAGGGAAAGTGTCAGATGGTGCGGTGGAACCGCTGATGAAAAGCCTCCTTCCTCGGGAAGGAGGTGGCTGCGAAGGCGACGGAGGTTAGCTGGTAGGAAATGTTGGAAGCGCCGCAGGCCGGTGTCCTCAATCTCGGTCTCGACCTCGATCTCAACTAGACAGAGGGATTCTGATGGGTTTTGTCGATAATACAGATATTCTATATGATTGACAGTTTCGCTATTAGACGATAGAAGATAGATGAAAGAAGATAGATGCGGTCTGGCCCTGCGGGCAAATGAGATCGAGGCCGAGAACGAGACCGAGGGGACAGGGCCCTGCGGGCTGGAAACCCATTAGAATCCATCACCATCTCTCAGCCCGGTGGGCAGCTCTCTTCTGTGAAGAGAGCCTGCTGCAGAGTCATTTGCACGTTTTAGGGGATAGAGTCATTAGGAACCCATCTGCGGCGGAGCCGTTATCGTCTATTATGGGGATGTCAAGAATTTTGTGTTTTTAGATTAACCAATCGTATTTAGCGATTAGT
>OHZL01000192.1_pt1 | contig 28971 bp, 22 predicted proteins | sample 1580531 | NCBI WGS metagenome assembly OHZL01 (sample SAMEA3882522, study PRJEB24775) | human gut metagenome | biome: human-associated habitat; feature: intestine environment; material: feces | place: Netherlands | collected 2009/2010 | reverse complement strand
TATGCTGGCTATCTAATACGTATAACACCACTAATAGACAGCGACTATCTCAATTATGTTATGCAAACGCAGTTTTACTGGGTTTACTGTCAAAATGTTCGTAGCGATGCAATCGGCCAGTCAAATATTAACGCTGAAAAATTGAAGAATTTCATTTATCCGCTGCCACCGCTCCATGAACAGAAAAGAATTGCAAAAAAACTCAATAGTATTTTCACCAAAATTAAATAAAGAACGAGGGCATACCTTCTGCATAGTTGGAGTGTATGCCCTCATTTTTTACCAGTCTATGATATTATCTACTAAAGTCCTCTGTTCGGTTGCAGTTTTGCGCAAATAAATTCGCGTCGTTTCAATACTTTCATGACCCATCAAGTCTGCAAGGAATGCAATGTCGCTGCACCGCTCCAAAAAGCTTTTTGCAAACCGATGCCTGAAAGAGTGGGGATAGACCACCGCAGGGTCAATGCCATACTTTAACGCCAGCTTTTTCAGCTGTCCAGAAATACCTCTTGTAGTGATTCGTTCATCAAAACGATTCAAAAAGATAAAGCCGCTGTCCTGTTGTTTTTCTTCCAACCAGACAATGGCTTCATCTTGCAATGATTTAGGAATGTAGATGCGGCGCAGCTTTCCACCTTTAGAATAAAGGTCGAGGTGTCCAAGCTTAATGTGTTCAACTTTGATTTGTACCAGCTCGCTGACGCGCGCACCCGTAGCAGCCAAAAAGCGGATGACAAAATACCAAAGCATATTGTCATCGCGCTTCAGGCAGTTTTTGAAGTAGATGTAGTCTGCTTCGCTAATGACATTTTCGAGGAAGGCTTTCTGCTGCACCTTGACGGATGACAATTTCCATGAATCCTTTCCAATACTTTCGAGGTAGCAGTTGATAGCGCGGATTCGTAAATTGACCGTCTTGGGCTTGTACTGCTCAATCAGCCAGGCTTTGTGCTCTTTTAAATTGCGTTTGGTGACGGCCTCATGCCGTTCCCCAAACTGCCGCACAGCAAACAAATAGGATGTTACAGTGTTTTCTGAGAGATTTGTTCCTCTCAAGTGTCTTTCAAATTCTTCAATCATAGTGAAAGACCTCCTTTCACCATGATTTTATACAATCTCACACCAAGGCCATATATAATTCTTTGATTTTATTTGCGATGCGATTTTGTTCCTGAATTGGCGGCACCGGAATTAGCACTTTGCTCAACTCCGCTTGATTTATTTTGGGCATTTTAACTCGACTTGACATCGCAGTTGCTACTTGCGCATTAAACGAGTCTGATAAAATATACCTCAATAGGTATTCTTTGTTTATTGGAGTCTTTAGCGGGTACATATCTGCGCTACACAGTCCATCAAAGGGAGCAATTACAGCCTTGCGCAAAAGTGGGCGGATTTTAGAGTAAAGAATCTGTCCTTTGAAAAATAGATGATTAGGACTTGAGACTTTATCCTGCGCAACTGTTCGACAGTCCAAGAGAGTTCCTGTTAATTTTTCAATATTATCAGGAGCAATATGCATATAATCAAAATATCGTTCTGGAGAAACAAGATTTGTTGCTATCTCCACTACGGAAAAGAAGTGTACCCATTCCCAACTTTCGGGAATTTCAAATGGCAACTCATCATCGATACAGCGTTCAATTCCATCAACCTTCTCATAATAAGAATTATCCCGTCTGAAAATGACCGATTCATGCTTGTCACGTTTGATTTTGCCCTCTTTGACAAGCTGTTCTTTTTCTGTGCGAATACGCTCCAACAGAACGGAGGCAGGCTCATCGGCAGGGTTTTGGGGAACAAGTTTTCCTTGAACAGCATATTGGAGAATTGATTTTTTTAGAGTGGCTGGAAATCTACTATTTAAAACATCCAATGTTTCATTTGTTTTGTAATATTCCTTTTGCATTTGAACGGTCTCAAGATATTTTGAAACAATTCGATGTTGCTCTTTGATTGGCGGAATTGGAATCAATAACAACGCAAGTTGATTAAGATAAAATCCCTTCTGTGCCGTTCCAGTTGCCTCACGAACAATTTTCTGCTGAATATATGCGGAATCTAGGCAATACTTTAAATAGTAATTAAAAATTAACGTGTGAATAACGGAAACGCTTCGTTGAAAGCAAATATTTAATCCGCCTTCATAAACGCAACTTCTTCCAAGAGAACCAACAGACGTAAAGAAAATATCTCCAGTTGCAGCGTTCGTTCTTTCATTTTCCTTGTCGAAAATGTTTTTCTCTAAATAACGAACTTTTTCAAGTTCAACGATGCAATCATCGTTAATATTGGTTGATGAGACCATAACATATGCTGTTTCATAGGAACATCCTTTTGGAGGATTATGATCACCATCCACGAGTTTGGTACAAATAGCCTCTAATCTTACCCACTCCCAACTCTCGGGGATGTCAAACGGCACTTCATCTGCAATGCAGACAGGCTCATTTTTGCCGACCTTCTCATAAGGCAAATTATCGGCTCCACGGAAAATCACAGATGGATTCTTTTCCTTTTTGATTTTGCCCTCTTTGATAAGCTGTTCTTTCTCTGCACGAATGCGTTCCAGCAGCACAGAAGCAGGCTCGTCATTGGGGTCTTGCGGAACAAGTTTGCCCTGCACTGCCATTTGCAGAATGGAATTTTTCAGTTGCTGTCCTGTCATTTTTTCTTCCTTATCTATGTGGCTCAGTCCTGTGCATCAAGGTCAATGCCCAGAATCTCCGTGATCTGAGCAAGGATTCGGTCAATGTCTGCGTTCAGGCTGGCGCGCTTCTCCTGATACTGCTGAATCAGCTCCTTGGGCGGTAAGATTTCCTCTTCCTCATGCGGATAGCCACACAAATCAATATTGTAGTTGCGGTCTTTGATTTCCTGCACGGTATACTTTTTGGCCTTGCCAAACCCGTCCAACTGAATTTCTTTGCGGTCTCTCCACCATTCTACCGCAGGGGCAAAGTGTTCCAACTTCATAGGCTTGGTCTTGCTGAAATGCTTGTAGCCTTTCGGCATATCCAGACGATAGAACCAGGTTTCCTCTGTCGGGCCAGTATGGTCAAAGAACAAAATGTTGGTCGTAATCGATGTATATGGGGAGAACACACTACCCGGCATACGGATGATGGTATGGACATTGAACTCAGAGAACAGCTTCGTCTTGATTGCTACTTTGGCATTGTCTGTGCCGAACAGAAAACCATCCGGCAGAATGACAGCTGCACGGCCATTTTCTTTCAGCCGATACATAATGACGGACATGAACAGGTCTGCTGTTTCGCTGCTGGCAAGGTCAGCCGGAAAATGGTTCTTAATTTCCGGCTTTTCCGACCCACCATAGGGAGGATTCATCAAGATAACGTCTACCTGATCGTCCTCGGTATAGTCCAGAACATCTCGGAGAAGTGTGTTATCATGGAACACCTGCGGCACATCCACATCATGCAGCAGCATATTAGTGATGCAAAGAATATACGGAAACTGTTTCTTTTCAACTCCGTAAATGGAATTATTACACAGGTTCTCGTCAGTTGTTGTTTGAATTTTTTGACGCAAAACTTTCAGCCAGCTGGTAAGAAAGCCACCCGTGCCGCAGGCAAAATCGGCCATCTTTTCACCGATTTGCGGGTCGATCATCTGCGCCATAAAATCAGTAACAGCGCGTGGCGTATAGAATTCGCCAGCAGAACCGGCACTTTGTAACTCCCTTAAAATTGTTTCATAGATTCCAGCAAATACTCGACTTTCTTCATATTCGTCAAATTTGATATCATCAATTTCATTTATGATTTGTCGAAGCAAAACGCCATCTTTCATATAGTTGTTTGCATCTGCAAAGGTAGTCTGCACGATTGCTTTTTTGATGGGCGTGGAAGCGTCCACAGGCAGCTTTTTCAAGGTGGGGAACAGCGTATTGTTGACAAATTCCAAGAGAGTATCGCCCGTCATACCTTTCCCGTTTTTAGCGTGCGCCCAGTTGCGCCAGCGGCAAGACTCGGGAATTATGGATTGATATGATTCCTTGCTGTCAAAAGTCGTATTCCACTCATCTTCTTTAGAATCATATACTTTCAGAAAGAGCATCCATGCAATCTGCTCAATGCGCTGTGCATCACCATTGATGCCTGCATCGTTCCGCATAATATCGCGGACACGCTTCACAAAATTCGATAAATTTCCCATTGTTATGCAATTTCTCCTTCATAGATTGCCTGTTCCAGTTCCTTAACAGCTTTCAGATACCCGTCTTTCCCACCAAAGTAGGAGGCAATCTTTTGGGGCTTGCCCATTTTCAAGAACGGGTCAAGCCGCAGAATTTCCGTTTTCTCAATTTCATAAATGCCAGTATTCATATACTTGTCCAGAAGTGCCTCCAGAACATCTCTTGCTGCACCGCTGTATTTGCTTAGAAAGTCGCGTTTTTTGACATTTTCTGCTCGTTCTCTGCGCGTCAAAGGCTTTTTATCAAACGCAACATGGCAGATAAAGTCAAAGTCATCCACATCCGTCATGTTCTGGTCGGCCTTTAGTGCTTCAAGGTCAATACCATGCTCCAAAAGAAGCTCCCGGATTTTTTCTTTCTTTTCTTCAGCAGACCATTGACGGATAAAATTGTCCAGTGAAGCGTACGAGCCACGGATATTTTCTTTCGTGTAGTCAATAATGCTTTCCTGCCGGAGCAGTTTTCCACCTGCATCATAAATGGAAACAGTTTTGTAGATGATCTCCACCCGGCAGCCATCTTTATCAACGATTGGTTTGGGTTTCTTGGGGTCTGGCGGCGTGGGAGGGTCAGATGTTCCTGCGCTCTTTTTCGGTACGGGCTTATCGTTCTCTTTTTCGGAATCGAAGTCCTCGTTCATTTCAATCGGACCATCCCAATCCGGGTCCGCAAAAAGTCGGCTCACATTTCGGAAATCCATCACAACAAAATGGGTCTTGCCTTCTTTTTCGCGCAGACGGGTTCCACGGCCAATGATCTGCTTGAACTCAGTCATAGAACCAATCATTTCATCCAAAACAATCAGCTTTGTCATCTTGCAATCCGAACCCGTGGAGAGCAGCTTGGAGGTAGTCGCAATAACAGGATATTTCGAGCCAACAGAGATAAAATAATCCAGCTTACTCTTTCCATAAGTATCGCTGCCTGTAATGCGGACAACATAATCGGGATTCTGCTTCACCATGTCAGCGTTCTGGTTTGCCAAAGCCATCCGCATACGCTCTGCCGCTTCTTCGGTTGGGCAGAACACGATGGTTTTGGCCATACGGTCGGTACTTTTCAAGTACCGCGTGATTTCAGTAGCAACTTGATTGATACGATCTTCTATAATGATGTTGTAGTCGTAATCGCTATTTGTATAAATGCGATCTTCGATTTCGTTTCCGTAAATATCGCGCTGGCCCTTGCGAGGACGCCATCCCTCACCAATGTCCGTCATAACATTGATTACTTTAAAAGGCGCAAGAAAACCGTCCTCGATTCCTTCTTTCAGGCTGTAAGTATAGATGGGTTCGCCAAAATAGTCGATGTTTGAAACATATTTGGTTTCTTTAGGCGTAGCAGTCATGCCGATTTGCGTAGCAGAGGCAAAATATTCCAGAATTTTGCGCCAATTACTTTCTTTCTTCGCAGAGCCTCGGTGACACTCATCGACAATAATCAGGTCAAAGAAATCCGGGCTAAAGAGCTGTGACAGCTTATCGAGTGCATTTTCGGCGTTCTCATCCTGTTCTTCGTTCTTTCCTGCAAGCTGCTGATAGAGAGAAAAATAGACCTCATAAGAAGTAATTGTGCGAGGGTCGTCCTTAGAAAAATTCACCTTATGAATGACCTTTTCCAGCGGCGCAAAGTCCTGTTGGATAGACTGGTCAACAAGATTGTTGCGGTCTGCAAGATAAAGAATCTTTTTCTTTAAGCCACTTTTGAGCAGCCGATACACAATTTGAAATGCCGTATAAGTTTTACCTGTACCAGTTGCCATTACCAGCAAAAGCCGATTTTGCCCTTTTGCAATCGCGTCCAATGTACGATTGATGGCAATGCGCTGGTAATAGCGCGGTGGGTAAGTTTTCTGGCTGCTATAATACGGCTGTGCAATCATTTTCTCCTGTACATCCGTCAAACCAGCTCCATTGTTTACACTGGCTTTGTACCGTTCAACCAGTTCTTCTTCTGTTGGGAATTCGTCAAGGCCAAAGGTGCGTTCTTTGCCCGTCAAGAAGTCATGTTCTGCAAAGCCATCCCCATTTGAGCTAAAGGCAAACGGAACATCCAACATCTGCGCATAGGTCATGGCCTGCTGCAATCCGTGGGAAACCGTATGATTGTTGTCTTTTGCTTCAACAATGGCAATCGGATTATTCGCGCTCAGGTAAAGCACATAGTCTGCACGTTTCGGCTTTTCACGGGCCACAATGTTACCTTTGAGATTGATACGGCCATCTGTGATTTTTGTTTCCAGCGTGATGTGCTGGTTGTTCCACTTTGCCGTGATTGCGGGTGTGATGTAGTGAAACTTAATATCTTCTTCGGACATTTGACTCTTTGAAAGCACCGCCATACAGACAACCTCCTGCATTGTAGAATCCCGAAAACTTCCAGATAATCAATATTATCGGAAGTTGTATGCCGCAACGACCTTTAAGGTTAAACTACTCCAATTATTACTATACCACGACTTGATTCGGTGGGCAACAAGACAATACCAGTATTTTTCCGAAATACTCTTAATATCTTCCAAACATGAAAAGCACCCCTGCCAATCCATGTGTTATCACACATTTCATTGACAGGGGTGCTTGCGTTTATTGTAGGCTGCTTTCTGTTTTACTGATGCAAATTATCAAATTTGGTGGTAAGTTGGTGGTAAATTCACATTGCTCCAGTATCGAACACCACGATTTCAAACGAAGCAAAGCCAATTTTTGCATTTTACTGCTCAATCGGCTTCATCGTGGGGAACAGCAGAACATCGCGGATGGAGGCGCTGTCGGTGAGCAGCATGACCAGGCGGTCCACGCCGAAGCCCAGGCCGCCCGTGGGGGGCAGACCGTACTCCAGAGCGTTGACGTAGTCGTAATCCACCTGAGCCTTGCAGTCGGGCTCAATGGCCTTGCGCTCGGCGACCTGACGCTCAAAGCGGCCCTTCTGGTCGATGGGGTCGTTCAGCTCGCTGAAGGCGTTGCCGTACTCGGTGCAGTCGATGAAATACTCGAAGCGCTCGGTGAAAGCGGGATCGTCCGGCTTGCGCTTGGCCAGCGGGCTGATCTCGACAGGGTAATCGTAGATAAAGGTGGGCTGGATGAGTTTGTCCTCGACAAAGGCGTCGAAGAACTCGGCCAGGATGGCACCCTTGGTGGGCACTTCCGGCAACTCCACATGGTTGGCCTTGGCGGCGGCGATGGCGTCCTCATCGGTCTTCCAGTCGTTGAAGTCCACGCCGGAATATTTCTTGACAGCCTCGATCATGGTCAGGCGCTCCCAGTGGCCCATGTCGATCTGCTTGCCCTGATAGGGGATGACCATGCTGCCGCAGATCTTGAGGGCGAGGCGCTTGTACAGCTCCTCCACCAGATCCATCATGCCATGGAAATCGGTGAAAGCCTGATACAGCTCAATGGTGGTGAACTCCGGGTTGTGCTTGGGGTCCATGCCCTCGTTGCGGAAGATACGGCCGACCTCGTACACGCGGTCCATGCCGCCCACGATCAGACGCTTGAGGTAGAGCTCAGTCTCAATGCGCAGCACCATGTCCATATTCAGGGTGTTGTGGTGGGTGTAGAACGGACGGGCAGAGGCACCGATCTCAAACGGGGTCAGGATGGGGGTATCGACCTCCAGGAAGCCTTTCTCGTCCAGATAAGCGCGGATCTCTTTCAGGATCTGGCTGCGCTTGACAAACGTTTCCTTGACCTCGGGGTTGGCAATGAGGTCCACATAGCGCTGGCGGTAACGGGTCTCGGTATCGGTCAGGCCGTGGAACTTCTCGGGCAGGGGGCGCAGGCTCTTGGCCAGCAGGGTCAGCTCGGTGGCACGAACGCTCAGCTCGCCGGTCTTGGTGCGGAACACCTCGCCCTTGACACCGATGATATCGCCCACGTCCAGCTTCTTGAAGGCGGCGTAGGCCTCCTCGCCCAGCTCGTCGCGGCGGACATACAGCTGGATATCGCCCTTGTCATCGCGCAGGTGAGCAAAGCTTGCCTTGCCCATCACGCGCTTGGACATCATACGGCCGGCCAGCGCGACCTGCTTGCCGCTGTCGGTCTCGTTGGGCAGCTCCTTGAACTCTTCCTTCAGGTCGGCAGAGTATGCGTCCTGCGGGAACTTGGTCAGGGTGAAGGGGTCGTTTCCGGCAGCCTGCAGGTCGGCCAGCTTCTGGCGGCGCACCTGCACCTGCTCGCTCTCAGACAGGCCCTGAGCGGGGTTTCTCTTTTGCTCTTCCATGGTTTCCTCCCGTTCAGGCTCAGTTTGCGGCGTGGGTGATGGCCAGCACTTCGTACTCGACGGTCTGGCCGGAGGGCAGCAGGACCTCAGCCTTCTCGCCCACGGCCTTGCCCAGCAGAGCGTGACCCACGGGGCTCTCGTCGCTGATCTTGCCGTTGATGGGGTCAGCCTCGGTGCGGCCAACGATGTCGTACTCCTCGGCCTCATCATCGCCGATCATCTTGATGGAGACGTGGGTGCCAACAGCAACGCTGTCCACGCTCAGCTCGCTCTCGTCGATGATCACAGCGTTCTTGACCATCTGCTCCAGCTCGGTGATGCGGTTCTCCACCAGACCCTGGGTGTTCTTGGCTTCATCGTACTCGCTGTTCTCAGAAAGGTCGCCGTGGCTGCGGGCTTCCTTGATCTCCTCGGCCAGCTCCTTGCGGCGGACCGTCTTGAGGTATTCCAGTTCGTCCTGCATCGCCTTCAGGCCGGAAGCGGACATCTTGATTTCTTGTGCCATTTTGGATCTTCTCCTTGTCTATTGGATTGACGCAGCCGCAAAGCCGCGCACGAATGCTATTATGACTGTTCTATTATAATAGCAAGCCGGGAGCTTGTCAATAAAAACCACGGCGCTAGAGCGGAAAAAGCGGCGGTTTCGGCTCCCGCCCCTATGCAGAAGCGCCCCACCGGTTCCCCGGCAGGGCGCTTCCACAGGTTATTTGGGAATAGAGAATGGCTCGGTTGTGGGGGCAACCCCCCAGTCGCTTTCAGCGACAGCCCCCGCTAATAGGGGGGCCCTTGGCATAGCGGATAGTTTCACCTTTTTGCCAAGGCCGCCCCTATTAGGGGCGGTGGCATCCCGAAGGGATGACGGTGGGGTTTACTTTTCCTGTGCCTTATTCCACACGCGGATCACTTCAACACGGCTCACGGAATCGGTATCCACATAGGTCTCGCCGTTGTCCTTTGCGGCCTTGAGCAGATCGTTTTCCACAGCCCAGGCAATGGCCTTCTGGGTATCGGTGGCATCGGCGGGCAGAACTGCGGCGGGTGCGGGCTTACCGGCATGGTTCCACACCAGCAGGGCCAGCTCGGCACGGTTTGTGGGGATGGCAGTACCAGCGGGCAGAGCGGTTTTCAGGTACAGCTCCGTGCCCAGCTGGTAGCCCTGCCATGCCAGAATGGCGGTGCCAGCAGCGGCAGTGCCGACCACGGCGGCGGTGCCCAGAATATTGGGCTCGTCCTCCTCAATGGAGGCATCCTTTGTCATGGCTTCGATGGTCACGCCACCGGCAGGCATCTGGAACTTCAGGGGGTTGTTCTTGACATCCACATCCAGCGTTTCATCGGTGGTAATCGTCCACTGGTCAAATGCAACGGCATCGCTCTGGCTGGTGTAGGTCACGGTCACGTCAGCCTTTTCGGGCACTTTGGCGATCAGCTCGCCCTTGTCGTTCTTCTCAGCCTTGATCTCTTCGTCACCATTCTTAATGGTAACATCAGCGTTCTTGACGGTCAGGGTGTAGAGCTTGGTTGCAGGGGTCAGTTCGGCAGCCTCTTCGGCAACAACGATATCCGTGCCGCACTCACTCACAATCTTGTCCCCATTTTTCAGGGCAATACCAAAGGTATGCGTACCGGCCTTGCCATAGGTTACGTCCAGCTTGCGATTCTGGCCCATCAGCGGCATCAACTCGGAAATGGTGTATTCTTTCTTGTCCAGCACTTTGCCGTTCAGCATCACACTGGTAACATCATCATCGTAGGTCAGCGAAATCTTGATGTTGTCCTTATCTTGCATGAGCTTACTAAAATCATCGCCGGGAGTAACCGTGACATTCACATCAGCAGGGGTGTTGACCAGATAGTCACTCTTGGAAACCTTTGCGGTCAGCGAAGTGTTCGTATATTTACGCCAGCCCGCATAAAGAGTAATTGCCTTGGTAATAGGCTCGTTCTTGTATTCAGTAGTGCACTCTGCGTCCGTGTACCAACCTGTAAAGACCCATTCGTTGGTACTGTCGCTCAGCTCAGGCAGGCCAGTAACAGAGTCACCATATTCAACAGTTTTGTCAGCAGGCTTTTCATCATGCCCATTGTTGTTAAAGGTCACAGTGTAATTGTTCTTTGCCCACTTGGCGTAATAGGTTTTACCCGTTACGGGGGTAGTATCCTCGGTTTCGGTCTGGCATTTAGCGTCCTCATACCATTTTGCGGTACATCCAGCCTTGGTTACGCTGTCAAAACCGGTCTTATTCATGTCAACAATGCCGCCATCGACAACAAAGACAATGCCTACATTTTTACCCAACCCACTATCATTGTTGGTTGCTCTCGGATTTGCAGATTCGTCATTCACATAAATGCACACATTGGGATTAAGTGGTTGTCCACTCGTAGAAGAGCCCAGGCAACCGTTCATATAATGAATCTCGTCGCAACCTGTAAAATCAATCTTCTTCAAATTTGCACACTCACAGAAAGTTAGATTTCCAAGTTTTACGTTATTGGCTCTCACCGCAAAGGTTTCAAGCGCCTGTGCGTTACGGAAAGATGCTACCACAGCTTGTTTTCCATCTTTATCCTCATATTCATCTTCTGTGTAAGTATCAACATCGATGTCAACATGCTTCAGTGTAGTATTTCCAGAGAAAGCATAGGTATTTTCAGCTGGAATGTGCGCATCTCCGCCTGTTACATTCAATGTTTCCATACTCGGAAATACTGACGGTCGCACATATTGCAGGTTTTGGCCACAAACATTTACCGTTGTTATTCCAGCATTTTTAGAAAATATATCGTGCCAAAGACTCCCGTCTGTTTGATCTTCCTTACCACTCTTTAACGCACCTTTTAACTCAACTGCATTGATTGTGGTCACCGCAGGATCACTTCCACTTCCCCTAAAAGGATCTCCACCTGTACAAATGACTTCTGCACCATCCAGAATATCAAGTTCTTTGATGCCGCACGCAGTAAATACCTTTTCCCCTAATGTTACCTTGCCCCGAAATGTCAATTTATTAAAATTTTGACAAGCATAAAATGCAGAATCTCCAATGTTACTGATTCCTTCCGGCACATCTAATGTAGTAATAGCTGTCGAATAAAATGCGAAAGGTTGAATCTTTTTTACAGCACTGCCTAATGTAATATCTGTCAATTCTGTACATCCATTCGCAAAGCTTCTCGGTACTTCCTCAGTATTTACAATCAGTTTCTTCAATCCAGAACCATTGAACGCATTAGAATCCGTACCTCTCAAACCAATCTGAATACCATCTGTCAGCGTAAAACTCTCAAGATGAGGCATCTGCTCAAATGCACGGGCACCAATATACTTCAAATTGCTCCAGTTATCAAAATCAACTGTAAACTGTGTTCCACGGAACGCAGCACAACCAACGCCAGTAAAGCTACTGGGAAGCCACTTCGTCAGCTCTTTGCCGTCACCCAGTTTGGAGCAGAAATCAAACATACTGGTTGGAACATATGTACCAGTATACGTTCCACCATTCGTATCGTTATCCTTAAGGCTAGGTGCCGTAAAATTGGGTGCCCATTCAACATCCGTAAGTTCACTATCTGCGCGGTAGATGTAATCACCCAAATAGTTAATGCTTGCAGGAATATTTGTCTTGGTCAGTGCAGTAAGATTTCGGAAAGCATTACCACCAATACCGGTAACGCCCTCTTCAATTTTAACCTCTTTGATTACATTTGAAAAAGCTGCCCAAGGGCGGGTATCTTCCGTATTGCCGTACTTATAATCCGCCATACGGCCGGTACCAGAAATGGTCAGAACGCCGGTTTCCTTATTGAAAGCCCACTGAACACTCTTTTCCTGATTCTCTGCACCACAATAACCAGAGGTTTCTGCTTTGCTTTCGGTGCTATTCTTGCCAGTAACAGTGGTTGTCTCCGCAGTTTTGGTGCTCGTTCCCTCTGCAAACGCCGAAACCGCAGTAGCAGGCATCATGGAAACTGCCATGCTCACTGCCAAGGCGGCGCTGATCACTCGTTTCAATCTCATAAAAATCCTCCTTTTATGAATTATTCCCAAAATATAACCATGCCCGCACAAAGCAAAAAGAGCGCCGCACCGGCCAAATGGCTGGTACAACGCTCTGCGTTTTGTACTTTGGGAATCTACCGCCCCTTGAGGTGATGCCCATGTGCGGTATGGTTGAGAAAGTGCGGCTGGCTGCCATATTACAGGCCCTTTAGCTTTGCGTCGCAGCCTTTCGATTGGTTTGCCGATTCTTCTGTTTTTATGCGGCAACTTACACAAAAATCATAAAACTTTTTTTTTTTTTTTTCAATAACCCAAAAACATCTTTGGCAAGTTGCACAAAAGCGACAGTGTTTGTATGACATTTTCGGATAGCAGCATCTCCCCGGGGAGAAGTGTTCCGTTTGGGAAAAGGCGGCGTGTTTCCTCGCTTTTTCGTTGAAATATGCCAAGTTTTATGATATAGTAGTAGTCGTTTTTACGTTTCACTCCCCTATTCTCCCCGCGGAAAGGAAGCATCCATGAACCTGACAAAGCAGTTCTTCAAGTATGTGTCGCAGAATATTTTCGGTCTGATCGGCACATCGTGCTATATTCTGGCCGACACCTATTTCATCGCCCAGGTGGCGGGCACCGACGGCGTGACCCTGCTGAACCTCTGCCTGCCCATGTACAACCTGATCTTTGCCTTCGGCTCGATGATCGGCCTGGGTGCGGCCACCCGGTACGCCATCCTGCAGGCGCAGGGCGAGGCGCGGGCGCAGCGGTATTTTTCCAACGCCATCCTCTGCGCCTGCCTGATCGCCATCCCGTTCATGCTGGCGGGCGCGTTCTGCCCGGGCACGCTCCTGCAGCTCATGGGCGGCGATGCGGACATTGTGGCGCTGGGCCTGAACTACACCCGCATCTTCCTGCTGTTCACACCCTTCTTCATGTGCAACTACATCCTCTCGGCCTTCGTCCGCAACGACGGCGACCCGTCCCTTGCCATGGTGGCCACCCTGAGCGGCAGCCTGTTCAATGTGGTGTTCGATTACATCTTCATCTTCCCCATGGAGCTGGGCCTGCCCGGCGCGGCGCTGGCAACCGCCATCTCGCCGGTGCTCAGCATCGCCATCTGCAGCCGCCACTTCTTTCAAAAGAGCAACACGCTCACCTTTGTCCGGCAGGCCCCCTCGGCCCGGCTGCTGGTGCAGAGCTGCCAGCTGGGCATCTCCGGCTTTGTCGGGGAGCTCTCCTCTGCTGTGACCACCACCGTGTTCAATTTCCTGCTGCTCCGGCTGGCGGGCAACGTGGGCGTGGCCGCCTACGGCGTGGTGGCAAACTTTGCGCTGGTGGCAACAGCCATCTTCAACGGCGTGGCCCAGGGTGCCCAGCCGCTGATCAGCCAGTGCTACGGCAAAAATGAGATGACCGGAGCAAAAAAGCTGCTTCTGCTGGGCTGCGGCACCGCGCTGGCGCTGGCGGCGGTGTTGTACGGTGCCGTGTTTGGCTTTACCAATACCTTTGTTGCCCTCTTCAACAGCGAGAACTCTGCTTTGATGGCCGAATATGCCCACAGCGGTATGCGCATCTACTTCCTGGGCTACTTCTTTGCAGGCTGCAATATTGTTGCGGCGGGCTATCTGGGCGCGGTCAACCGCCCCACCGAGGCCACCATCACCTCGGTCAGCCGGGGCGTGGCCGCCATCGTCACCTGCTCGCTGATCCTGAGCGCCCTGTTCGGCATGAACGGCGTGTGGTCGGCCTTCCCCGCCGCCGAGGCCATCACGCTGGCCCTGACGGTGTTCCTGCTCAAGCGCCCGCAGTCTGTGTGCGGCTGAACGCCTCCACGGAAAAGAGCCGGGTGCTGCCCCGGCTCCTGAACATTTTAAATATACAGTGCCTGCTCCCGCTGGCTTTCCGCCGGGCTGAGGGGCCGCGCTGTCTGACCGGCCAAGGCCCGCCACTGTGCGGGGGATTGGCCGGTCTCTTTTTTGAACACCCGGCACAGGTAGTTGGCCCCTGAGAAACCGCACAGGCTGGCAATGACATCCAGCGTGTATTCCCGGTGCAGGAGCAGCCGCATGGCAGCTTCCACCCGCACGGTGGTCAGGTAGCGCCCCGGGGGCACCCCTACGGCGGCGGTAAAGGTGCGCACAAGATGGCTTTTGGAGACGCCCAGCCGCTCGCTGAGCTCCTCCACGCCGTACAGGCCAGCGTAGTTCTGGCGGATATCCTCAATGGCGGCCTCCACCAGCGGCGGCAGGGGCGGGGCGGCGCTGTCGGCCCCCGCAAGCTCACAGAGCAGGGCAAAGGCCAGCTGGCTGGCGGCCCGGCTGCGGGGTGTATCGGCCTCGGCGGCAAGGCGGCCCAGCAGCTCTGCGGCAGCGGGGCAGGTCTCGCCCCGGGCCAGGAACGGCAGCTCCGTCAGCCCGGCAAGGAACTGCACCGCCGCCTGCCCGGTCAGCTGGACGCAGAGCAGGTGGCTCTCCCCTTCCGGGGTCAGGGTCAACGGGGCGCGGCTCAGCACCAGATGGCCCGCCGCCGCGCTCTGGGGCGGCAGGATCAGTGCGCTGCCCGCCGGGGAGGGCGAGGCATCGGTCAGGCTGGCAGTGCATCTGCCGCTGGAGATCAGGCAGACCCACAGCCCCTCGCCGGTCAGGGTCAGGGGTTCTTTGGGCTGGATATCCCGCACCACGCCAAGGGCTGCGGTGCTTGTCCAATCATAAAGCAATATCTGACACCTCAAATCAATAAAATGCTATTTTATATCACAAAGTTATCTGTTATTATAATACCAACGAGAGCGTGCACCGTCAAGGTGCCGTAACATAGAAAAATTTTAATGGAGGCAATGACCTATGGCTTCGATTAGCTGCCAGCACATCTACAAGATCTATCCGGGCGCTACGGCTCCCTCTGTCACCGACTTCAACCTGGAGATCCAGGATAAGGAATTCATCATCTTCGTCGGCCCCTCTGGCTGCGGCAAGTCCACCACCCTGCGTATGATCGCCGGCCTGGAGGAGATCTCCAAGGGCGAAATGTACATCGGCGGCCGTCTGATCAACGACGTCCCCCCGAAAGACCGCGATATCGCCATGGTCTTCCAGAGCTACGCTCTGTACCCCCACATGACCGTTTACAAGAACATCGCTTTCGGTCTGGAGCTGCGCAAGACCCCGAAGGACGAGATCGACCGCCGCGTTCACGAGGCTGCCAAGATCCTGGAGATCGAGCACCTGCTGGACCGCAAGCCCAAGGCTCTGTCCGGTGGTCAGCGTCAGCGTGTTGCTCTGGGCCGTGCAATGGTTCGTAACCCGGCAGTCTTCCTGCTGGACGAGCCCCTGTCCAACCTGGATGCTAAGCTGCGTACCTCCATGCGCACCGAGATCATCAAGCTGCACAAGAAGCTGGCTACCACCTTCATCTACGTTACCCACGACCAGACCGAGGCTATGACCATGGGCGACCGCATCGTCGTCATGAAAGATGGTATCATCCAGCAGGTCGATACCCCGCAGAACCTGTACGATATGCCCTGCAACATGTTCGTTGCCGGCTTCATCGGCAGCCCCCAGATGAACTTCCTGGACGGCACCGTGACCAAGAACGGCGATCAGTACGCCATTGACCTGGGCGGCGACACCATCCCCCTGCCCAAGGAAAAGACCGCTGACGGCAAGCTGGATTCCTACGTTGGCAAGAAGGTCAAGATGGGCATCCGTCCTGAGGATATCGACGACGAACCCGAGTTTATGGCAAAGCACCCCGACTGCCACCTGGAGGCTCAGGTCGATGTGTCCGAAATGATGGGCGCTGAGATCTACCTGTACCTGGAGTACAAGGGCAACAAGATGACCGCCCGCGTCGCTCCCACTTCCAAGGCTCGCAACGGAGACACCGTCCGCGTCGCATTCGACCCGCACAAGGTCCACCTGTTCGACATTGAGACCGAGCAGACCATCCTGAACTGATCAGCACTTTTGGAAAAGATCATTTTTGATCCTCCTATCATAAGGAAAAGCCGCCAGGTGAGAGCCTGGCGGCTTTTCTTGTGCGTGAAAGAATGAGGGAAACGAATCTCGGGAATGTTCAGCGTCTTCCGCGGGAGATTATTTTACCGTTCCAGATATTTCTGAATCGCTTCTTTAGACGAGGACAAAATCTGCCGCAGGGTCAGCAGCTGCTCTTTGGAGCAGCCGTCCAGCTCCAGAGTGATCTCTTCCAGCAGCTCATCCTTGCCGAGGGTATCTTTGTCAAAAATCAAATCATCCGTCCGGACGCCCAGTGCACAGGCAAGATCCACAAGGACGGGGAGGCTGAGCTTGGTATTGGCGGTTTCGATGTGACTCATGTGGACAAGGGAAATACCTGCCATTTCAGCAAGCTCTTCCTGAGATAGATCCAGTTTATAGCGCTGTGCGCGGATTCGCTTTCCAATGCCAACGTAATCCATGTCATTCACTCCGTCCATACAGTTTATATTATACTTAATTGTATAGACGAAAATGCCAGCTTTATATAAATTGTGCAGACTAAAAAGAATACAAAATACAAAAAACGGCTTGTTTTAAAATGCATAGTGTGCTAGACTTGGATAAGCTAAAAAGACAAAAACGTCTTCTAAGTTTAAACATTTGGGTGGAGGGATAAAAATGCAAAAAGAATTTTCCCGTCGGGATTTTCTAAAGGGCATGGCGGTTGTGACGGCTTCCGGTTTGCTGGTGGCCTGCGGCGGTGGGAATGGGACGCCGGTAAAGCTGGCTTTTGTTGCAATGGATAATTTCTATGACCAGGACGAAACACTGAATGGCTATGTTCTGTGCCAGGGATTTCAGCTGAAAAATCTGTCTGCATCGGATATCACGCTGGATGGTCTTCTGGATTTTGAGACCTACGACAAAGAAGAGAGAAAAGTTGGTGTCGAGGAAGCGATCCGGGCACTGGCTGGCTCCTCCAAAACGATTACAGCCAAAACATCTGCAGGTGCAGTGACGTCCATTGCCGTGCTGGACCCTGCTTCTTCCAAAACGTTGAAGCCGGGGGAGAGCGCAAAGGTCTGGTTCTTCGCCATTGCGCCCACCAATGAGACAACGCTGGATATCCTGTATCAGGGGGTGCACCAGTGCTATCTCAGTTATGGAAAAGATTTACCCTCGCATGAACCTGGCGGTGGTGGCAGCAGTTCGGCCAGTAGTACAGTAAGCAGTTCCGCGACGTCAGAGTCAGCTTCGACGGCAGAGTCAGCTTCGACGGCCGCATCGGAGGATGGCGTAATGGAATCCCCGAGCTCCGTTGACAGAGAAGCATCGGCTTCCCGCTGAGAAATAACGGAAAAACCTCTCCCGATGTTCCTGTAAAATCAACAGGAAACCGGGAGAGGTTTTTGTTGTCTGAGTCAAAACGCAGTGCTGCCCTGATGCATTTTTTTCTGCTGGTACATGGCGGCATCGGCCTCCGAGACGGTGAGGATGATCTTGCCGCTGGCTTCGTCCACATCCTCAACGCGGAGCACACCGATCCTGAACTCCTGCATTTTCTGCTGCAGTTGGCCGATAAACTGGTCCATTCTCGGCACATCCTTTCAAAAACAGAGCGATTAAAACCAGCGGCATAAAGACGCCCACCGCCGGGAAAGATTTCTTTGCTGTTAGACTGCCCTAAGGATACCATATCTGCCCAAAGTTATCCACCGGAAAAGCGCGCCGTTCCCGGAAAGAACGAAAAAGAAAGTGCGTGGCTTAGTGTGTTTTGCTTTATAAACAAAAAAACTTGGAAAAATTACAAATTAGGGCTTGCAATTTGGCATGACCCATGCTATAATAATCACGTTCCGATTCGGAGGATTAGCTCAGCTGGTTAGAGCACCTGCATCACACGCAGGGGGTCTGGGGTTCGAGTCCCTAATTCTCCACCATACAGTTCGTACTCGAACCCGATTCTTTACGAAAAAGGGTTCGGGTACGTTTTTTGTTTATCGGAGGTTCTGCGGAAGGACTACTCGGAACGGTAAACGAGCAAAGGCAGGGTATCACTATGATAGTGGTATCCTGCCTTTTTCTTTGCAATCAAGTTATCATTGTGCGAACTTGATTGCCCTTATGGAGAAAATCATTTTACTGGTCTGCGCTTTCGTACATCTGGGTCGTTGTGCCGACCTGCTCCGTACCAGCGTTCTCGTCAATGGTCACATCGGCAGTGCAGCTTTCAATGGTGCTGCCCTCGGCGCGGCCTGCAACGGTACCGGGTGTAACGGCACCGTCAATGCTGCCCTTTACCGAGCAGTTGGTGATTTTGAAAACCGTCTCCTCACCGTAGTAGTACAGACCGGTACCCACAAGGCCGCCCACATGGGTGGCACCGTTTGCCTTGATGTTCACGGTCACATTGCAGTTGTCAATGACAGAGGGATAGTTTTTAGTGGAGAAGCCTTCCGTCTCAAGGCAGATATCCGGGTTGGAATGAGTACCCGCATAGCCGCATAAACCGCCAATGGCGTGACCGCCGTTTTCGCTCTCGATGGTCACATCAGCGGTGCAGTTGGTGATGGTGTCCATCATTTCCAGACAGCCACCGATGCCGCCCAGACCCACCGGCTCATTGCCGGTGGCTTTTACGGTGCCGGATGCGGTGCAGCTGTCGATGCTGCCGCCAAAGCTGCCGCCGACTACCAGACCGCCGCACTCGGCAACGTCTGCCTGGATGATCTGATCGGTAAAGTGATTGTCACCGATGACGACCACGGTAGCGCCCTCCACCGTGCAGTTGGTGATGGAGTTGTTGTTGCCGCCCACGATGCCGCCGACACAGTTGTTGCCGGTAATGGTGGAATCACCTTTCAGTGTGACGTTGTCTACAGAGCCCATGTTGTAGCCCACAACACCGCCAATGGCCATGGAAGTGCCTTCCGTTACTGCGACCGTGGCATTTTCCAGTGTCAGATTTTTCACCTCACCGCAGCTTACGCCGAACAGACCGGCACCGCAGTTGTAAACATCCGAAGTATAGTTCAGGTTGGAAATGGTATGGCCGTCGCCATCAAAGGAGCCGAGGAACAGGGTGGAGTGTGTTTCCATGTCGTTCATGTTGCCGATGGGAGCCCACTCGACGCCAGACAGGTCCAGATCACTGGTCAGCTTGAAGGAAACACCGGCATAGCCGCCCTGCGAGCCATCGTTGACGTTGGAAGCAAAGGTCAGCAGGGAATCTACGCTGTTGATCTGGTAGGGGTCTTCCTGCGTGCCGGAACCTCCGTCATAGTTGGCGGAAACAGCAGTGGTGCTGATGGAAGAAGCTGCCGCAGAACTTGCGGCAGTGCTGCTTGCGGTACTCTGGGCGGAAGAACCTGCACAGCCTGACAGGAGAGCGGCGGCGAGGCATACGGCAATCACGCCGGTTTGAATTCGTCTCATAATGGAATATCCTTTCTTTGTTAGTTTCTTCTAACCAGAAAGTATAACAAAACAAAGACGGTCTGCCACTCCGAACCGTCAGGAAACATCCAATTCGGACGGCGAGTTTCGGAACAGAGTGGGGCTTATGCCGTATTCCTTTTTGAACGCTTCCGAAAATTTGCTAGGGTTATCATAGCCGAGTGTAGCTGCGATCTCGGTCACACTGCGGCTTGTATCCTGCAAAAGGACGCGGGCGGTCTGCATCCGGTAGGTTTTCATGTATTGATAAATGGAGCTGCCATAAACGGCTTTGAAGCAGAGCTTCATGGAAGTCTGCGCAATGCCGAACTGCCGGGAAAGCTCAGCCAATGTGTAATGGTGACTGAGATCTTGTATCATTGCATCGTGTATCGCCCGGACAGCCGTGACCTGACTGCGGGAGAAAAACTGCCGCTTTTCCGAGAAGGACTCCTGCGGTAGGTCGTTTAGGAGCATGAGCAGTTCCAGTACCTTGGCTTTCAGGTAGTGTGCCATCCGTTCCGGTGGGGCGGCATACAGCTCCGAGAAAATGTGCGCGACTTCCCGGTTGCTGCGCAGCACATAGCAGCTCTCTTCCCGGCAGAAACGCTCGGCGATGGCTTCCAAATGGATATCAAGATCGCCCATGATGGCTTCCAGAGAAGAAAGCGTCTGCTGCGCCCGCGGCAAGTCGATGGTGATGGAAATGCCGTGATAGTGCGCCAGTGGAAAACGGGTCTGCCGGGTGGTGTGGCTCAGCCGGTGAATGGACAGGTCGCCCGCACCGATATACTGATAATCGCCGTTCTGAAATTCGCACTCAAACCGCCCTTCCCGGCAGTGATTGATTTCGATGGTATCCGGCATGGGGCGTTTGTTCTGATTCTGCCCGTCCTTCATGTGAAAGTCATTGTAGAAAAGATCGATCCCCGACAGGATCGGATATTCAGAGATGAGCCCTTCGCCGGTGTCGTTTTGCATCCGGTAAAGTCTGCACCCGGCAGATGCGGCCAAATGCTGCACCTCCGGGTCAAAGAAATCAATGGGACACTGCTTCATTCCAGCACCTCCTCACAGCCCTATTATAATAAATGCATGAGTTTGGAACAAGCCACACCTTTATCCATTGAATCTATAAATTCCAGCTTATAGCACGCGTTCCTAGCAGGGTTTGGGGCAGGCACGCCCCAACAAGAACACTTCGGAAACTCGCAAGAGTTGAAGAAGTGAAGTCCCGGATGGACAGGAAATTTTCAAGAATTGAAAATTTGTGGCCACGGGACGGTTCTTGCCCTCTACCGCTGCGCTCAAAACCGTTTCTGGGTAATTGTTTCCGAATTGTTAAGGCGCAAAAAATAAGTAGAGGTTGTGCTGCTCATGTATGTGGGTCACCGTTTGCTCCGAACGCAGTTCCTGCCCCTGTTTGCGCAGCGGCGTTGTCCGGCTCGCTCACAGAAAATGTGAGGTCGTGGCACGGTATCACGTTCAGACGGCTTATGAAGGATTCAAGGTTCGGTATGAAGAAAGCCGGGCGCAGTGCGGACACTATAACCTGCTTCTTTCAAGCACAAGAATAACACTTTGCAGTTGTGCAGTCAACAACCAAAAACGAATTTTGGAAGATTGAACAACTACATAAGATTTTATTTGTGAAAAAGAAAAATACCGCCCACGCAGCGCAGCGATGATTTTGTCGGGTGAAACGGCGGCAAAATAGATCGGGTGTGTTGCGGGGCGGTAAAAATCTTCATGGGGAATAAATCCTCGCCGCTCTGTACTTTTCTACAAAATTGGTGGGATTTGCGATAAAGGGTATCACGGATTGCGGCGAGCGTCAAGATGGTTTTGCAAATTTTATTGCAGTAAAGCGGTGATAGTAGGACTTATATTTAACACACGGCAAGAAACAATTTCCGTTTCGCACATTGTAATGTTCGCAGAAAAAACTTATAATGCTTTTGAACCTGTAGGACACACAAAACGCGGAAAAGAGAGGGAATCATGAGGAAACTGTTCCTTTTGGAAGATGATCTGAGCCTGATCAGTGGGCTGACCTTTGCATTCAAGAAACAGGGCTTTGCACTGGATACAGCCCGGACACTGGCAGAAGCCGAGGTGCTGTGGTCAGACAGAAAATATGACCTGCTGGTGCTGGATGTTTCCCTGCCGGATGGCTCTGGCTTCGATTTCTGCCAGAAGGTGCGGCGCACATCCAACGTGCCGATTCTGTTCCTGACCGCTTCGGATGAGGAAATGAATATCATCATGGGGCTGGATATGGGCGGGGATGATTACTTGACCAAGCCGTTCAAGCTGGGTGTCCTGTTGTCGCGGGTCAATGCACTGCTTCGCCGTGCAAATGCGTCCAGCGCAGGAGAACCCGTACTGGAATCGGGCAGCATCACCGTCCGGCTGTTGCAGGGGCAGGCGTACAAAAACGGAATCTTGCTGGAACTGACCGGCGCAGAGTACAAGCTGCTCTGCTTCTTTATGCAGCATCCGAATGCCGTGCTATCCAAGGAACAAATTCTGGATGCACTGTGGGACTGCGATGGGGATTACATTGACAGCAGTGCCTTAACAGTGTATATCCGGCGGCTGCGGATGAAGATTGAGGACGACCCCGGCAAACCGCAGATGCTGCTGACTGTCCGCGGCATGGGCTATAAATGGAATGGGTAAAGGAGCCGTATGAAAGTATTCGCAAACCGGGAGATCCGAAATTTGTTCCAAGCCGTGCTGGCGGTCTGGGCGGTGGCATTGGCTCTCACGCAGGGCATCGTATGGCATACGACGCACGCATGCTCTTTCGGGTTACTGTTGGTTTTTCTGCTTCTGGGCGGCTGTCTCTGGGGTATGCTTTTTCGCTATTTCCAAAGGCAGAGCGCGCTTCTGGAACAGGCAGTCCAGCAAATTCAAAGCTGTCTGGATGGCAACCCGGATGCACGACTGGACTGCGACCGGGAGGGAGAACTTTACCGTCTGTTTCACTCCGTTAATGCATTGGCGGCAGTTCTGAGCGCACACGCAGACAACGAGCAGCGGGAGAAGCGTTTTTTGAAAAATACCATTGCAGATATTTCGCACCAGCTCAAAACACCGCTGGCGGCGTTGAATATCTACAACGGTCTGCTTCAGGACGAAGCTGTTTCGCCGTCGGAGGTCAAAGAGTTTGCAGACCTGTCCGAACAGGAGTTGGACCGCATCGAAACGCTGGTGCAGAATCTGCTCAAAATCACCCGGCTGGATGCCGGTTCGGTCGCCTTGGAGAAGAAAAACGAAAATGTTGCTGAAATGGTGCGGGACATCGCGCGGCAGTATAACTATCGTGCCAAGCAGGAACAGAAAAAGCTTGTTCTGTCCGGCTCAGAGGCGGTTACACTTTGGTGCGACCGTGACTGGATGCAGGAAGCTGTGGACAATCTTGTAAAGAATGCCCTTGACCACACAAAGAGCGGAGATACGATTCAGGTAGAGTGGAATGCACTGCCGTCCATGGTTCAGATCAAAGTGCGCGACAACGGCAGCGGCATCCACCCGGAAGATTTGTACCATATCTTCAAACGGTTTTATCGCAGCCGCTTTTCACAGGATACACAGGGCATCGGGCTGGGTCTGCCGCTGGCAAAAGCCGTTGTGGAAGCCCATCACGGCACCATTGAAGTAGACAGCGAGCTGGGAAAGGGCACGACCTTTACTCTGAATTTTCCGATTCCTACAAAATTGTAGGCTGAGTGTAGGCTTGCAGTAAGGTTGACGTGTTATCCTTTTCTGCACAGACAGAGATAATCCGTCTGAATCGAAGGAACCTGCAAAGTGAGGGATACACTATGGAACTATTAGAAGTCAACCATCTCTGCAAGACCTACGGCAGCGGAGAAACCGCTGTCCATGCGCTAAAAGATGTTAGCTTTTCAGTGCCGAAAGGCGAATATGTGGCGGTCGTTGGCGAATCCGGCTCTGGCAAAAGCACCCTGCTCAACCTGATTGGCGGACTGGATACACCGACTTCCGGCAAGGTGCTGGTTGATGGCAAGGATGTTTTTGCCATGAAAGACCGGGAGCTGACGATTTTCCGCCGCCGCAATATCGGTTTTATCTTTCAGGCATTCAACCTCATCCCGGAACTGACCGTAGAACAGAACATCCTGTTCCCGGTGCTGCTGGACTACCAAAAGCCGGACAGGGCATATCTGGAAGAACTGCTGACCGTGCTGAATCTGAAAGACCGTCGGAAGCATCTGCCAAGCCAGCTTTCCGGTGGGCAGCAGCAACGGGTAGCCATTGGCCGCGCCCTGATGACCCGCCCTTCGCTGATTTTGGCGGATGAGCCGACCGGCAATCTGGACACCCAGAACACCAGCGAGGTCATTGCCCTGCTAAAAGAAACATCCCGGAAATACGAGCAGACCATCCTGATGATCACCCACAACCGCAGCATTGCGCAGACGGCAGACCGGGTGTTGCAGGTATCGGACGGCTGCCTGACCGATTTTGGGAGGTGCCGGGAATGAGCAGCACAGAAATGAAAAGCTATCTGAGCCTGATCCCGATTTCTGCCAAGGTACGCAGACGGCAGAACCGCATGACGATTTTGTGCATCGTCCTTGCGGTGTTTCTGGTCACGGCGGTGTTCAGTATGGCAGATATGGCGATTCGGATGGAAACCTCAAACCAGCTGAACAAAAACGGAAACTGGCATATCATGGTAAAGGACATCTCCCCTGAAACAGCCGCAGAGCTTGCCGCACAGGAGGATGTTGCTGCATTTTCGGCGTATAGCGACATCAACGCTTCCCTTACGGAAAACTACTTTGCCGGAGATAAACGTGCCGCACTGGTAGGAGCAGATGATGCAATCCTTCAAATCTTTCCGGGAATGCAGTGCAGCACTGCATTCCCGGCGGATGGCGAAGTGCTCGTGACAGCAAACATCCGGGATTGGCTGGATGTCACGGTCGGTACGGCGATTCCGCTGACGCTCCCGGATGGACAGACCATTTCGCTTACTGTCGCAGGTTTCAATGAGGATACCTCCGATGCGAACCAGTATGATGCTGTTGTGCTGGTGATGAACCGCAGTACATTTTCTCAGATTGCCGCACAGGTAGAAGAATCCTTTGAAACACAGTATTTCATCCAGTTCAAGCCACGTACCAATTTGCGGCAGTCCATTGTGAACATCGAAAACAAGTACGGAATTTCAGAAGAAAAAATCTCCGAAAATACTTACCTGATGGCGTTGAACGCAAGCAGCAACAACGATTATATTGTAGGCTTATATGCGGTAGCGGCTGTGTTGGCTGGCATGGTCGTCCTTGCCGGAATTTTTATGATCACAGGCAGCATCAACAGCAATGTAGCGCAGCGTACCAGCTATTATGGAATGCTGCGTTGTCTTGGGGCAGGAAAAAATCAGGTTCGGATGCTTGTCCGGCTGGAAGCTCTTTTCTGGTGTAAAACTGCTGTTCCAGGAGGGTGTGTGCTGGGAGTCGTTTCCACATGGGGATTGTGTGCCTTTCTGCGTGGATTTGTCGGCGATGAATTCAGCTCTTTGCCGGTGTTCGGAATAAGCCCGGTCGGCATTGTTTGCGGAATGGTATTGGGACTAGTCACGGTTTGGTTCGCGGCATCTTCTCCGGCACGGCGGGCGGCAAAAGCTTCTCCAATCACAGCAGCAACCGGGAATGCGGTGGAAAATGCAGCGGCTTCTCCGTGTCATGCTCGGTTGTTTGGAAGTCGTGCAGAGCTTTCTTTGGGCGTGAGCCATGCAACCTCGTCCAAAAAGAATCTGCTTTTGATGACAGGTTCCTTTGCGTTGAGCATTCTCCTGTTTTTGAGCTTTTCGGTTTTGCTTCGATGGGTTGGATTTGCGCTGAATCCGTTGCAGCCCTACGCACCGGACTTATCGGTGGCTGAAACATCCGGGCAAAATGTCCTTGACCCGGTGCTGGTGGAGCAGCTGGAAGCTCTGCCGGAAGTCAAACACGCATTCGGGCGGATGTATTGCCCGCTCCCGGCGGAATATCAGGGAAAACAGGGGTCCATCGACCTGATTTCATACGATACAGTTTGGCTGGGCGAAAAAAGACCTGATCGGCGGAACCCTTCCGCAGGAGCCGGAGGATGGCACATACCCTGTGCTGACGGTATTCGACAAAAGCAACTCCCTGACCGTAGGGGATACCATTCAGCTGGAGGATGCAAAGCTCACAGTCGTGGGTGTATTGAACGACAGCCCGTTCAGTAGTACCGATTCCCCGATTGTTATCTGCACCGAAGAAACCTTCCATCAGCTGACCGGGCAAAACCGCTATGCGGTGATCGATATTCAACTAAAAGATACCACAGCAGACGCAGCCATTGCACAAATACACACCCTGCTGAGCGACACGTTAAACAAGCAGGTTGTTTTTTCCAACCGAATCGAAGGAAATCGGATGATACAAAGCACCTACTGGGCGTTCCATCTGGTGGTCTATGCGTTTCTCATCGTGATTGCAGGAATCACCATTCTGAACATCGTCAACAGCATTTCCATGAGCGTGTCGGCACGAATGAAGCAGTATGGCATCCTGCGTGCCATCGGGATGGATGATGCACAGCTGAAACGCATGATCTCTGCCGAAGCTGGCACCTATGCGGTGTCCGGTCTTGTGGTGGGCATTGCGCTGGGTCTTGTGCTGAATCGGAAGCTGTATATCCTGCTCATCACCCATTATTTCGGTGCAGCGTGGCAGATGCCGTGGGGCTGTCTTGCCGTGATTGTCGTAGTCGTGCTGGCGGCTGTGGTGCTGGCAGTATATAACCCGGTCAGGCGAATCCTCATGCAGCCCATTACTGCAACCATCAGTGAATTATAAACCAGAACAACAGATGCCCACCAGCTTATGGCGAAAACCATAGGTCGGTGGGCATCGTGTTCTTTATAGGGGCTTAATCTTCCAGCCTACCGTGGTTGCAGCTGAGGGAGAGATAGCGCTCCATCTCCCCTTCCAGCACCATCTGCACATACTCCAAGGGCTTGTTGTACAGCAGCCAGTCCAGTTCAGCCCGCTGCGCTGGGGCGTTGCCGTACTCGTCCTCCACGGCGATGCAGTCGATGGCAACGATGGTGCCATCTTCGAACCGGGCTTCCACCCGGTTGGTGTCCATATTGAAGCGGCAGGAAAGCAGTTTATTCATGGTGAACCTCATTTCTATATCAAACGGTGTCTGTTCGGATGTCCTAAACCCTGCCATAAAACCGGTGGTTGATTTGTCCATTGGGCTTTGTTTTGCCCGTCTGCACATTTTTGCACACTTTTTGCACACCTGAATAGCTGGATAACGGTTGCAAAGTATTACACTGTATGCAAACAATGCGGTGTGTGCAAAGGCGTGTTTTGCGATGATTCGATAAAAATAATGCTTCTTCGAACTTTTGAAATTTGACGAATGATGCACCTTGGATTCTTTTAATCAGAGGGCCAGGGATTCGAGTTCCCTCGAGCGCACCAAAATCCAACGAAGAATCGTAAGATTCCTCGTGGGATTTTCTTTTTGTACGCCGTTTGCACGGTCTCTGCACGGTTTTTGCACGGTCCGCATTTTTCGTGTCAGATGGAGTAAGTCTGTGAATTACTCTGCAATTCGTGCTATTTTTTGCAATTCAGGTCAGCAAAGCCAAGCGGAGCTGTGCCTTTACAGCCGGGTCAACGTCTTTCAGAAGTTCCACTAAGGCAGATACCGAAATGGTCGGTTCTGCTTCAACCGGGGCAGCCTGCACAGGTGTTGCTCCCGGCTTGTAGAAGCCTTCCTCGAACCTTTTGCCCAGCTTTTTGCGGGAATCCTGCTGGATGTGTGCATAGGTGTTGACCAGAAGATTAGCGCTGGCATGGCCCGTTGTGCCCTGTACCGCTTTCACATCGCCGCCGGAGATCATCAGTTGGTAGGTGGCACTGGAATGCCGCAGGCCGTGAAACACGATGCGAGTGAACTCCGGGTGCTCGTCCTGCCACTTGATGAACTTCTTGCGGATAAGGATCGGCTCTACCGCCAGACCATTGGGCAGGCGCAGCAGCATCCCACTGTTGCGGTAGCGTTCCGGCTCAACGGCTTCGTCCATTTCCAAACGCTTTAGCCAGTGTTTCAGTTCCTCTTTCAGCACGGCTGTCATGAAGATGGTTCGGTTGGAAGATGCTGTTTTGGTCTTTTTGAGCACCAGCGTTGTGGTGCTGCCCTCGAGCTTATCCTCAAACTCCTGCAAGATACAGCCCTTGCCCGTTTTCGCCAGCGATGCCTTTTGGACACGCTGCATACACTTGTTGATGCGGAACGTGCCTGTGCCGTCTGCTCCCTCAAAATCAAGATCTTCCGGGGTCAGACCAGCGACTTCGCCCTCACGCAGTGCGCCCACCAGCGTAAGATGGACTGCCAGATGCAGAATCGGGTCCTCCATGCTGGCAAGTGCGGCCCACATCTCGTCCGCGTCCCAGATGGCGCGCTCCTGAATCGACTTTTTAGGACTGTCCACCGGAACGGGGCTTTTGATGAGGATGCCCCACTCCACCGCATACTGAAACGCTGTTCGCAGCAGGCGGTGTACCTCGTGGATGGTCGTGCCGGAGAGAAACCGCTGCTTCTGCTTTTCCGAAAGAACCTGCTTTTTGCCCTCAAGATACTGGCCGCAGGGCGTTTTGCCAAGAGTAGCATACAGGTCCTCCAGATGGTAGGGCTTGAGCTTTTGCATCTGCATATCGCCGATGTACGGGATGATAAGATTCTGGACGGTACCCAGATTGGATTGATAGGTGCAGGGTGCCCATTTGTGCTTGTTGCATTGCTTGGGAAGCCGCTCCATCAAAAACTCTTTGACGGTGATGGTGGACGGAATCAGAAACGTTCCGTTTGCAAGTTCATGTTCGATTTGTTTTTTGCGATTTGTTGCCTCCTCTTTCGTGGAAAAACTTTCCCATTTGTTGCAGTTTTTACCCTGCTCGTCTTGGTAAGTATAGCGGACACCATAGGAGCTGCCGCGTTTCGTAATATATGCCATACGTTATCTCCTTTTTCAAGCTGCCCGGAGCCACGCATCGAAGCTGTCTTTCGGGATGCGGATGCTTCCGCCGACCCGAAGAACACGA
>OHZL01000168.1_pt1 | contig 31723 bp, 20 predicted proteins | sample 1580531 | NCBI WGS metagenome assembly OHZL01 (sample SAMEA3882522, study PRJEB24775) | human gut metagenome | biome: human-associated habitat; feature: intestine environment; material: feces | place: Netherlands | collected 2009/2010 | reverse complement strand
TTTTTCCAATCCAAGTCACGGATGACCCCATTCTGCCTACGCGAACAAAGCCCTGCGGGAAACATGATGAGCTGATTGTCCGAAGCAAATCCCGCCTCCACCATTCTGGGGAAGTCTTTGGCCTGCTTTCCCGTCTTGTTGATGGGGATGCAAAGCGGCGCCAGTCCGTGCAGGTTCATCAGCAGGTCGTTGACCAGGTAGCGGAAGCGACCGTCGTAGTGGCGCCCGATGATGCTGCCCAGGGCCACGCCATCCTGTCCGCCGAGAGGATGGTTGCTGACGAAGGTGTAGAGTTTGCCATCATCCTTGGAGGGCAGGTTCTCCTCGCCCTCGATGGTGATATGCATCTTGAGATACTCCACGGTGGAGGTGAGCCATTGCGTGCCGACCTCGTCGCGGTGGTCGTACAAGAACTGGTTCACTTGGTCCTCGTGGGCTATCTTGCGTAGCCAGTTGATCAGGCAGCGGGGCACGAGGCGCGCCTTGCCGCCGAGTTTGCTGGTGAGTATTTTCTCGATGTCGATAGTCTTCTCCATCCGCTCTTTCTTTTCGTCAATTCTCTCTTACAATGCGCAAAAATACTCATTTTTCTCAAAGTGTGCAACTATTTCCGCCGAAAAAGTGGTCAGGACGCCCTTATTTCATGTTGTTGTCACATTTCCACCGCCTCGGCAGGGCCCTTCCGTGCGGCTCCGAGGTCCGACGGGCGAAGGACGGAAAAGAGGGCATCCTATACCTGAATCAATAAAAAACAGACATTTTTGAAACTTTTGTGGGGGAGCGTGGGGAGATGTGGGGAAAAATGTGTACCTTTGAAGCCGAAAATATATTTTCTTCAAAGAAGTACACATGCGATTTTTGGGAACGATAGATTCCAAGACCGATGCCAAGGGACGGGTGTTTCTCCCCGCCTCCTTCCGGAAGGTGCTGAGCACGGCGGGCGCAGAGCGCCTCGTCCTGCGCAAGGACATCTTCCAGCCGTGCCTCGTGCTCTATCCCGAGTCGGTGTGGAACCAAATGCTCGACAGCCTGCGCGCACGCCTCAACCGCTGGAACCGCCAGGACCAAATGGTCTTCCGCCAGTTTGTCTCCGACGTGGAGCCCGTGGCGCTCGACGGCAACGGCCGATTCCTCATCCCCCGCCGCTACCAGCAGATGGCGGGCATAGAGGGACAGGTGCGCTTCATCGGCATGGACGACGCCATCGAGATCTGGAGCGGCGACGAGGGAGAGGGTCCGTTCATGGACGCCGACGCCTTCGCCCAGGCCCTGGAGGACCGGATGGGGAGCGCATTCCCGGGCGCGGCAGAGAGCGAGAACGACAGCAACCAACCACGACAATGACCGATTCTACCCAGACATATCATGTGCCCGTGCTCCTCCAGGAGAGCATCGGCGGACTGGCCATCCACGAGGGTGGCGTCTATGTGGACGTGACCTTTGGCGGTGGAGGCCACAGCCGCGAGATCCTGCGCCAGCTCCATGGCACAGGCCATCTGTACAGTTTCGACCAGGACGCCGACGCAGAGGCCAACATCGGAACAGAGGCGGAGGACAACTTCACGTTTGTGCGCAGCAACTTCCGCTATCTGAAAAACTGGATGCGCTACTACGGCGTGGACCATATCGACGGCCTACTGGCCGACCTGGGGGTCAGCTCCCACCATTTCGACGACGAGGAGCGGGGATTTTCCTTCCGCTTCGACGCGCCGCTGGACATGAGGATGAACAAACGAGACGGACTGACGGCGGCCGACCTACTGAGCGACTACAGCGAGGAGCAGCTCGCCGACGTGCTCTATCTCTACGGAGAGTTTCGACAGTCGCGACGCATGGCGGCAGCCATCGTCAAGGCAAGACAGCAAAAATCGATCACGACAACGATAGAATTGGCCAACGTTGTCGCTCCTTTACTAAACAAGAGCCGGGAGAAGAAGGAAATGGCACGTCTTTTCCAGGCGCTGCGCATCGAGGTCAACCACGAGATGGACGCCCTGCGCGAACTGCTGGCGGCAGCCACCGACGTGCTCGGAGAGGGAGGCAGGCTGAGCATCATCACCTACCACTCGCTGGAAGACCGACTCGTCAAGAACGTGATGCGAAGCGGCAACGCCGAGGGAAAGGTCGTCAAGGACTTCTTTGGCAAGGCCGAAACACCCTACCGACTGGTCAACAACAAGGTGATCGTGCCGACGGCGGAGGAGCAGGAGCGCAACCCGCGCAGCCGTAGTGCCAAACTGAGAATAGCAGAAAGGACAGAACGCTGATGAGCAACAACAAGGAAACACAGGAGCCGCTGATGGGACAGCCCGTCGAGCTGGAGGTCGTGGGGGCCACGGAGGCCACACAGGCTGCCGGCGAGGCCTCTGTGCGTCCACAACGGGAGGAACCACTGAAGGGCCGAAAGGCCGTCAGGAAGCCGGCTGGCAAGAAGGGAGAAGCTGCGGGCGAGACCGTCGAGGCGCAAGGAGCAGCCCACGAGGATGCCGCGACGGAGCAGCCCTCGGAAGAGGCGGAGGCAGAGCGCGTGGCCGAGGCCATCAGGCAGGCCATCGAGGAGCAGGCGCGCGAGGACGAGAATCCTCACTCCACCAACTACACACTCCGACAGATCATCGGCGGAGAGATGCTGCAGACGGGCGTGATGCGCAAGAACGTGGGACTGATGGCGGTCGTGGGACTCTTTCTCTTCGTCTCCGTCACCAACCGCTACAGCGTGCAGGAGAAGCTCAAGGAGATCAACCGGCTGGAGGCGAAACTCAAAGACGCCAAGTACAGGGCGCTCTCCACGGGCAGCAAATACACCGAGAAGACGCGACTGAGCTTTGTGCTCCAGGCGCTGCGCAACAGCAAGGACAGCGTCTTGAAGATCCCGGACCAGCCGCCCTACAAGATACAGGTGCCCGAGGAGGGAGGACAAGGAGAGTGACGACACGGTCCGTGGAAAAGGCCGGAAGGCCGCACGGACCCCATTTGATAACTTAAAAAACAACTACAATGAGTAAACTGAACGAAGCAAAGGTAATACCGCGCTACATGCTGGTGTCGGTATTGATGACGCTGGTGTCATGTTGTGTGTTGGGAAAAGCCTTCTACATCATGACAGCAGAAAAGGACTACTGGGCCGAGGCGGCCAAGCAATCGGCTCGCGACAGCGTGAAGCTGGAGGCCACGAGAGGCAACATACTGAGTTGCGACGGGCGGCTGATGGCCACCACGATGCCGCAATACAAGATATTCATGGACTTCGAGACGCTGCGGTCCAACCCTACGGACACGGCGTTTGCCGATAGCCTCGACGCCATCTGCCAGGGACTCAACGAGATCTTCCCCGAGAAGCCGGCAGAGGAGTTCAAGGCCGAACTGAAAAAGGGATATGCCAAGCGGAGCCGCGTATGGCCGGTGTGGAAGAAGCGCGTCGATTACGACACGTGGATGGAGGTCTCGCAGCTGCCCGTCTTCCGCAGGGGCGCAAACAAAAGCGGAATCCACGCCGACAAGTTCACCTACCGGCAGCATCCGTTTGGGTCGCTGGCAGGACGCACCATCGGCGACCTCTACAAGGAGCAGTATGGCGGACGCGTGCCGCGATGTGGGCTCGAAATGGCCTTCGACTCCGTGCTGCGAGGCAAGGAGGGCATTGGCCACAGCATGATGGTGCGCAGCAAGTTTCTGACCATCACCGACGTGCCGCCTGAGAACGGATCGGACGTAGTGACCACGATCGACGTCAACATGCAGGACCTGGCGGAGCGGTCCGTCGTGGACGAGCTGAAACTGATCGGCGGGAAGGTCGGCGTGGCGATCGTCATGGAGGTGGCCACGGGAGACATCAAGGCCATGGTCAACATGCAGCACTGCGACGACGGAGAGTACAGGGAGATCGCCAACCATGCGGTGAGCGACCTGCTGGAGCCGGGATCGGTATTCAAGACGGCCTCCATCATGGCGGCCCTCGACGACGGCTACGTCGATACGACCTACATGGTCGAGACGGGAGGCGGCGTGTGGAACATGTACGGACGCGACATGAAGGACCACAACTGGTCGAGAGGCGGCTACGGCACGCTGATGCTGCCCTGGACGCTGAAGTATAGTTCCAACATCGGCGTGAGCCGCATCATCGACAAGTTCTACCACGACCAGCCGGAGAAGTTCGTGCAGAAGATCCACAGTTTCGGACTGGCCACAGACTATAAGGTCCCGATCCCGGGCTACGTGCCGGGCGTCATCCGCATGCCGAAGAAGAACAAGAGGGGACAGTACACCAACTGGAGCAAGACGGCCCTGCCCTGGATGAGCATCGGCTACGAGACGCAGATTCCGCCGCTGCAGACGGTCACGTTCTACAACGCCATTGCCAACGGCGGAAAACTGGTGCGCCCGCGCCTGGTCAAGGCGATCATGCGCGATGGCGAGGTGGTACAGGAGTTCCCGGTGCAGGTGGTCAAGGAGCAGATCGCCAAGCCTCAGACCATCGAGTGGATACAGCGCATCCTGCGCGAGGTGGTCAGCGAGGGACTGGGAAAAAAGGCTGGCAGCGACAAGTTTGAGGTGGCGGGAAAGACCGGCACGGCACAGATGTCGAAGGGAGCCCTGGGATACAAGGCGGGCGGCACCAACTACCTGCTGTCCTTCGCGGGCTACTTCCCGGCCGACAACCCACGCTACTCCTGCATCGTCTGCATACAGAAGGAAGGACTGCCCGCCTCGGGTGGCGGCATGAGTGGTGTGGTATTCCACAACATTGCCGAGGGCATCATGTCGCAGATCCTGAAAGTGAGCATGGAGGACGCACGCGACTTGTCGTCGGTGCTGCTGCCGCGGGTGAAGGAGGGAGACCTCCACGCAGCCGACTTCGTGCTCCACGACCTGGGCTTCGACCTCATCAACGGATGGAAGGGATACTTCAAGTGTGGCGACCCGGTCTGGGGAGCCGTTGATGACAGTACCACCCGCAACCGGCTCACGCTGGTGAAGGGATCCGTCGTGGGACAGGCCTACGTGCCCGACGTCTGCGGCATGGGCGCGCGAGACGCGGTCTATCTCATGGAGAGCCGCGGCATCAAGGCGCGAATCAACGGACGCGGCGTGGTCGTCAGCCAGAGCCTGGCACCAGGCACACGCATCAGAAGCGGCATGAGCTGCAACCTGGCGCTGCAGGCGTAGCCGCCCCAAGAGAGGCGCTGGGCAAAGGAGCGAGCGCAAGCACCCATCCGTCGGGAGGACCGCAAGGCCCTGTCGGCGTGATGGGACTACCCATATAGGAACGTGATGGGGAATCCATGATATAAACGTGATGGGAAATCCCATGTTATAAACGTGATGGACTACTCATATATATATAATAAGGAGAAAACAAGAGACTCAAAGATATGAAAGCATTAAGCGAACTGCTCAAGGCAGTGAAACCTCTCACGGTGGAGGGGAGCTGCGATGTCGAGATTGCGGGAGTGGAGATCGACTCGCGCAAGGTGAAGCAAGGCGACCTCTTCGTGGCCATGAAGGGCACGCAGGTCGATGGCCACCGTTTCATAGGCAAGGCGATTGGCCAGGGTGCCGTGGCGATCCTCTGCGAGGACATGCCGCAGGAGAAGACCGAGGGCGTGACCTACATACAGGTGGCTTCGACGGAAGAGGCCGTCGGACCCGTGGCGACCCACTTCTTCGGAGATCCGTCGAGGAAGCTGAAACTGGTCGGCGTGACGGGCACCAATGGCAAGACAACCATTGCCACACTGCTCTACAATCTTTTCCGCAAGCTCGGCCATAAGGTGGGACTGCTCTCGACGGTATGCAACTACATCGACGGAGAGGCCGTCCCGGCAGACCATACCACGCCGGACCCCATCGCCCTCAACGAGCTACTGGCGCGCATGGTCAGCGCAGGATGTACGTATTGCTTCATGGAATGCTCCTCCCACGCCATCCATCAGCACAGAATCGGCGGACTCCACTTTGCGGGCGGACTCTTCACCAACCTCACGCGAGACCACCTGGACTATCACAAGACGTTCGAAAACTACCGCAACGCCAAGAAGATGTTTTTCGACATGCTGCCGAAGACGGCCTTCGCCGTCACCAACGCTGACGACAAGAACGGACTCTTCATGGTGCAAAACTGCAAGGCGAGCGTCAAGACCTACTCCATCCAGCGCGTGGCCGACTACAGGGCGCGCATCCTGGAGTGCCACTTCGAGGGAATGTACCTCGAGATCGACGGCAAGGAGGTCGGCGTGCAGTTTATCGGACGCTTCAACGTGAGCAACCTTCTCGCGGTCTATGCCGCGGCGGTACTGCTGGGCGAAGACGCACAGGCCGTGCTCGTGGCCATGAGCACGCTGGGCAGCGTCAGCGGACGCCTGGAGCCGATCCGGTCGCCGGAGGGATTCACCGCCATCGTCGACTACGCCCACACCCCGGACGCCATCGCCAACGTGCTCTCGGCCATCCACGAGGTGCTCAACGGCAAGGGAAAGGTCATCACCGTCTGTGGAGCCGGAGGCAACCGCGACCACGGCAAGCGACCGCTCATGGCGCAGGAGGCCGTCAGACAGAGCGACAAGGTGATCCTCACGAGCGACAACCCGCGCAACGAGGACCCACAGGCCATCATCGACGATATGCTGGCAGGACTCGACGCGCAGCAGCGACGCAAGGTGATCACCATCACCGACCGGCGCGAGGCGATACGCACGGCTTGCATGATGGCCGAGAAGGGCGACGTCGTGCTCGTGGCGGGAAAGGGCCACGAGACCTACCAAGAGATCAATGGCGTGAAGCACCACTTCGACGACCACGAGGTGCTGCGCGACATTTTCAACGTAAAGTAAAGCAAAGACAGTATGTTATACTACATCTTCAGATGGCTCGACCAGTTTGGCGTCAGCGGATCGCACCTATGGAGCTACATCTCCTTCCGTTCGATCCTCGCCCTTGTCCTGGCCCTCGTCATCTCCGCCTGGTTTGGCGAAAAGTTTATCAAGTACCTCAAGCGAAAGCAGATCACGGAGACGGCACGCGACGAGAAGATCGACCCATTTGGCGTCAACAAGGTCGGTGTGCCCTCGATGGGTGGCATCATCATCATCGTCGCCCTGCTCATCCCCGTCATTCTCCTGGGCCGACTGCGCAACATCTATCTCATCCTGATGATCGTCACGACGGTATGGCTCGGATTCCTCGGCGGCATGGACGACTTCATCAAAATCTTCCGCCACAACAAGGAGGGACTGAAGGGCAAGTACAAGATCGTAGGACAGGTCTCCATCGGCCTCATCGTGGGACTGGTGCTATGGGCCTCGCCCGACGTGAAGTCGAACCTGAACATGGAGCTTGGGCAGAAAAACGGACAGGAAATCGTCGTCAAGCACAGCGAGAAGGCGGAGAAGACGCTCAAAACTACCATCCCCTTCGTCAAGAACCACAACCTCGACTACTCCAAGGTGATGGGCTTCTGCGGCGAGCATAGCGTGGCGGCGGGCTGGATACTCTTCGTCATCATGACGATCTTTGTCGTGACGGCGGTCTCCAACGGCGCCAACCTCAACGACGGCATGGACGGAATGTGTGCGGGCAACTCGGCCATCATAGGCGTGGCACTCGGCATCCTGGCCTACGTGAGCAGCCACATCCAGTATGCCGCCTACCTCAACATCATGTACATACCAGGGTCGGAGGAACTGGTGGTGTTCTTCTGCGCCTTTATCGGCGCACTGATCGGATTTCTGTGGTACAACGCCTATCCCGCCCAGGTCTTCATGGGCGACACGGGAAGCCTCACCATCGGCGGAATCATCGCCGTGGGCGCCATCATCATCCACAAGGAGCTGCTGCTGCCCATCCTCTGTGGCATCTTCTTCGTCGAGAGCCTGAGCGTCATCCTGCAGGTGTGGTACTACAAGATTGGCAAGCGCCGCGGCGTGAAGCAGCGCATCTTCAAGCGCACGCCGATCCATGACAACTTCCGCACGCAAGACTCGCAACTGGATCCCGACTGCAAATATCTCATCCGCGTGCCGCATGGTGCGAAGCACGAGGCCAAGATCACCATCCGCTTCTGGATCATCACGATCCTGCTGGTGGCGCTGGCGATCATCACATTGAAAATCAGATAAGAAACGAAGAGCGGGAGGCTGACACGCGGCCAACGGACGACGGCCTCAGGGCCGGCAAGACGGACGCGGCAAAGTCTCCCACCCCGATAAAATCAAGCGCAAAAGAAAGATGAAAAGAATCGTAGTTCTTGGAGCCGGCGAGAGCGGCGCAGGTGCTGCCGTGCTGGCCAAGAAGCAAGGCTTCGACGTGTTTGTCTCCGACACATCGAAGGTGAAGGACCAATACAAGAAGCTGCTCGACGACCACGGCATCGAATGGGAGGAGGGCCACCACACGGAGGAGAAGGTGCTCTCGGCAGACGAGGTCATCAAGAGCCCGGGCATCCCCGACAGCGTCCCGATGATACAGCGCCTCATCCAGCAGGGCACGCCCATCATCAGCGAGATAGAGTTTGCGGGCCGCTACACCCACAGCAAGATGGTCTGCATCACGGGAAGCAACGGCAAGACCACCACAACAAGCCTCATCTACCACATCTTCAAGGATGCGGGCTACGACGTGGGACTGGCCGGCAACATCGGAAGGAGCCTGGCGCTGCAGGTGGCAGAGGATCCGCACGAGTACTATGTCATCGAGCTCAGTTCTTTCCAGCTGGACAACATGTACGAGTTTCGTGCCAACATCGCCATCCTGCTCAACATCACGCCGGACCATCTCGACCGCTACGACTTCAAGTTTGAGAACTATGCCGCGGCAAAGATGCGCATCATCCAGAATCAGACGCAGGAGGACAGTTTTATCTACTGGAACGACGACCCTGTGATCAAGAAGGAACTGGAGAAGTATGACATCAAGGCCGTGCAGTATCCGTTCTCCGAACTCAAGGAGACGGGATCCATCGGCTACATCGAGGAGGGACAGTACGTCATCGAGAAGCCTACGCCTTTCAACATGGAGCAGGAGGAACTCTCGCTCACGGGCAAGCACAACATCTACAACTCGCTCGCTGCCGGCATCGCGTCCAACATCTCCGGCATCCGCAAGGAGAGCATCCGCAAGAGCCTGAGCGACTTCCCGGGCGTGGAACACCGACTGGAGAAGGTCTGCAAGGTGGGTGGCGTGCAGTATGTCAACGACTCCAAGGCCACCAATGTCGATGCTTGCTGGTACGCGCTGGAGAGCATGCGCACGCCGACAGTGCTCATCGTCGGCGGCAAGGACAAGGGCAACGACTATGGACCCATCAAGGAGCTCGTCAAGGAGAAGTGTCGCGCCATCGTCTATCTCGGCGCAGACAACGCCAAGCTCCACGCCAACTTCGACGAACTGGGAATTCCCGTGCGGGACACCCACTCGATGAAGGACTGTGTGGCTGCCTGCCACGAACTGGCAAAGCCGGGCGACACGGTGCTGCTCAGCCCCTGCTGTGCCAGCTTCGACCTCTTCAAGAACATGGAGGACCGTGGAGAACAGTTTAAGCAACTGGTAAGATCGCTCTGACACGGACTGAAAACATCACTTTCCACATGAGGTCATAACGCCACACCGTCGCAGTCTCACTCCGACACCGACTCCCCATCGGCACATCCATTGTGCCGATGGGGGCGGCGAAGGAGACTCTATCATACCAATCACAAACCGTAGAAACAAAACAAGACAGGACGGACGGGCAAGGAACGAGAGAAAAAGAGGAGGGAAAGACTGAACAACAACTATTCTGCGAATCTTCAAAAAAAACACTCGATCCACTCGCATCCGCCTCAAAAACAGAAAGAAAGAAATGAAAGGAAAGTCATTGACGAACATTTTCAAGGGAGACAAAGTCATCTGGATGATCTTCTTCTTCCTCTGTATGATTAGCATCATTGAGGTCTATTCGGCATCCAGCTCGCTGACGCTCAAAAAGGGCTACTACTGGGCGCCTATCATGGACCACGCCAAGAAGATCATACTGGGAGTAGTAGCACTCGTCTGTGTGCTCAACGTGGAGTGTAAGTACTTCAAGATGGCCACGCCCTTCGCCCTCGGCGGATCCATCATCATGATCCTCTGGGTGCTCGTGGGCGGCGAGACCATCAACGGAGCCAATCGATGGCTCACCTTCTTTGGCATCCAGTTTCAGCCCTCAGAACTGGCGAAGGGAGCATTGGTGCTCGCCACGGCACAGATATTGAGTGCGATGCAGACCGACAAGGGAGCGGACCGAAAGGCGTTTCGCTATATCCTCCTGCTCTCGGCTTGGATCATCATCCCCATTGCCATGGAGAATGGATCCACGGCCTTCCTACTGGCCATCACCATCTTCGTGATGATGTTTGTCGGACGCGTGCCGCTGGACCAGTTGGGAAAACTCTTTGGCGTCATGGCGGTAATAGCCACCATTGCCCTGTCGGTCATCATGATATACGGCAAGACCGAACAAGAGCGGGCGAAGGACCCGCGCCACCAGCTGACCGAGCAAATGGCGAAAGCCAAGACAAAGCAGCCCAAGACCCTGGCGGATCGTTTCGAGGACCGCCTCGACACATGGAAGTCGCGCATCGTGAAGTTTACCAACCCCGAGGACGTCCCGGCCAACAAGGTGAACCTGCGAGACAAGGACTCACAGAAGAACTACTCCCACATAGCCATAGCCTCATCGGGCATCGTGGGAAAGGGACCGGGCAATTCGACCGCACGCGACGGACTCGCACAGGCATTCTCCGACTTCATCTATGCCATCATCATCGAGGAGCTGGGCATCATAGGGGCAGCGTTCGTCGCCTTGCTCTACGTCTTCCTCCTCTTCCGAGTCGCCATCATCGCCAACCGATGTGAGAACAACTTCCCCGCATTCCTGGCCATGGGACTGACGCTCATGCTCGTCATACAGGCGCTCTTCAACATGCTGGTGGCCGTGGGATTGGCGCCCGTCACGGGACAACCGCTGCCGCTCATCAGCCGAGGCGGCACGTCAACGGTCATCAACTGCATCTACATGGGCATGATCCTCTCCGTCAGCCGTTCGGCCAAAAAGAAGGCCGCAGGAAGCATCTGGCAGGGGTGAAAGAGGAAAAATAAACAGAAAATAGTAGAAAGACATTTTTTTTGTTTATCTTTGCAGAAGATTGGCGGCACTCGGCAATTTGAGAGTAAAACTCTCATTACACTCGTTTGCACTATCTTTGCAGAAGATTGGCGGCACTCGGCAATTTAAAACGAACACAATGGACAAAGAATTGAGGATAATCATCAGCGGTGGCGGCACGGGAGGCCATATCTTCCCCGCCGTGTCGATAGCCAACGCGCTGCGGCAGATGCGCCCCGAGGCAAAGATTCTCTTTGTCGGCGCAGAGGGCCGCATGGAGATGCAGCGTGTCCCGGCAGCGGGATACGAGATCAAGGGACTTCCCATCAAGGGATTCGACCGCCGGCATCTGCTGAAAAACATCAGCGTGGTGTGGCACTTGCTCAAGAGCCTGCGCATGGCACGCCACATCATCAAGGACTTCCGCCCGATGGTGGCAGTAGGCGTGGGTGGCTACGCCAGCGGTGCCACGCTCTACGCGTGCGCGCGAATGGGCATTCCCTGCCTCATACAGGAGCAAAACTCCTATGCGGGCGTCACCAACAAGCTGCTGGCCAGCCGTGCCAAGAAGATCTGCGTGGCCTACGAGGGAATGGAGCGCTTCTTCCACGCCGACCGCATCATCATGACGGGAAATCCCGTAAGACAGAACATCCTAGAGGCCCAGGGCACACCGCAGGAAGCGCGACGCGCCTTCGGACTCGACGCGGAGAAGAAGACCGTGCTGATCGTAGGAGGAAGCCTCGGCGCAAGAACGATGAACCGCAGCGTGCTGGAGCACCTGGATCTGATCAAGGCGCATCCCGAGGTGCAGTTTATCTGGCAGACGGGCAAATACTACTTCGACAGCATCCAGAAGGAGATGCGGGGAAAAGAACTGCCCAACCTCAAGGTGATGGACTTCGTGAGCGATATGGGAGCGGCCTATCATGCCGCCGACCTCGTCGTGAGCCGTGCCGGAGCAAGCTCCATCAGCGAGTTTCAGCTCATCGGCAAACCCGTGATCCTCGTCCCGAGCCCCAATGTGGCGGAGGACCACCAGCGCAAGAATGCCATGGCTCTCGTCCGTCGCGACGCAGCCCTCTACGTGGAGGATGCCGAGGCTCCGGAGAAGCTCCTGGAGCTGACGCTGCAGACTGTGGCCGACGATGCGAAACTGCGCCAGCTGGGTGAGAATGTGCACAAGATGGGCCTCAAGGATTCGGCGGAGATCATCGCACGCGAGGTCCTCAAACTGATTGAACAATAAAGGAAAAATTATGGAACTGAAAGATATCAAGGCTGTCTATTTCGTCGGAGCGGGAGGCATTGGCATGAGCGCCCTCGCACGCTACTTCCTGCACCGCCACCTCGTCGTGGCGGGCTACGACCGCACGCCGACACCGCTCACCCACGAACTGGAGCGCGAGGGCATGCAGATCCATTATGAGGAGGACGTTGACCAGATCCCTGCGCCCTGCCGCGACAGGGAGCACACACTGGTGGTCTTCACGCCCGCCATCCCGGCCTCCCACGCCGAACTGGCGTGGTTCAAGGAGCACGACTTCACCATCGAGAAGCGGGCACAGGTGCTCGGCACGCTCACCCGCACACACAAGGGCCTTTGCTTCGCGGGCACCCATGGCAAGACGACCACCTCGACAATGTGCGCCCATATCATGAGCCAAAGCCACATGGGCTGCAACGCCTTTCTCGGAGGCATCTCGAAGAATGTGGGCAGCAACTACATCCTCTCGCTGACAAGCGACTATGTGGTCATAGAGGCCGATGAGTTTGACCGTTCCTTCCACTGGCTGCGCCCCTGGATGTCGGTCATCACCCCTACCGATCCCGACCATCTCGACATCTACGGCACAAAGGAGGCTTACCTGGAGAGCTTCCGCCACTACACCGAACTGATACAGCCCGGAGGCGCGCTGATCCTCCACACAGGACTGGAGATGAAGGCCCACGTCCCCGAGGGGGTGAAGACCTACACCTACAGCCGCGACGAGGGAGACTTCCACGCTGCCAACATCCGCATCGGCGACGGCAAGATCGTCTTCGACTTCGTATCGCCGCTGGAGACAGTGACCCAAGTCTCGCTAGGCCATCCCGTCCCCATCAACATCGAGAATAGTGTCGCCGCCATGGCAATGGCACAACTCAACGGCTGCACGGCGGAGGAACTGCGCCGAGGCATGGAGACCTACGCGGGAGTGGAGCGTCGCTTCGACTTCAAGATCAACAACTCCCGCCATGTGTTCCTCAGCGACTACGGCCACCATCCGAAGGAGATCCTTCAGTGTGCCAAGAGCTTGAGGGAACTTTATGCCCACCGCAAACTGACGGTCATCTTCCAGCCTCACCTCTACACGCGCACCCGCGATTTCTATGCAGATTTCGCCGATGCGCTGAGCCATTTCGACGAGGTAGTGCTCACAGAGATCTATCCCGCCCGCGAACAGCCCATCGAGGGTGTGACCTCGAAGCTCATCTACGACCACCTGCGCGAGGGGGTGGAGCGCACGATGATAGCCAAGCACGACGTGGCGGAGTGGGTGCGCAGCCGAGACTTCGACGTGCTGGTCGTCCTGGGAGCGGGAGACCTCAACGACTATGTGCCCGAGATAACCCGCATACTGGAGGAGAAGGAAAAAGCATAACGCACAACAGGGAGGTATCGTGAGAGTCAATGTAAACTGGAAGCGCGTGCTGTTTGTCGTGGTCGACCTGATACTGGCCGCCTACCTCGTCATGGCCGTGACGTTGTGGAACACGCCGGCCTCGGCCTCCAGGGTCTGCTCCAAGGTGGATGTCAACATCTCCGACGCCAACAACGTCGGATTCCTGAGCGCAGAGGAGATCAAGCATATCCTCACGCAGCAGGGCCTCTATCCGCTTGGCAAACCGATAGCGGGGATCTCTCCACGATCCATCGAGGAGGTGCTCCGCACCAGTCCCTTTGTCAATACGGCGGAGTGTCACGTCACGCAGAACGGACACGTCACGATAGCCCTCACACAGCGCGTGCCCATCATCCGCATCAAGAGCAGCAGGGGCGACGACTACTACATCGACGACAAGGGAGGACCGATGCCCAACTCCAAATATACGAGCGACCTGATCATCGCCACGGGCCACATCAGCCGGTCCTTCGCCAGCAACTACCTCACACCGATGGCCAAGGCCATCATGGCCTCCGACTTCTGGAGAAACCAGGTTGTACAGATCAACGTGCTGCCCAACAGAGGTATAGAGCTGGTGCCACGCGTGGGAGACCACATCCTCTACCTCGGCCGGCTGCCCGAAGGTCTCCAGCGGTCGCAGATCGAGACAGCAGTGACGGAGTTTATGGACAAGAAACTCACCCGCATACAGAAGTTCTACCGCTACGGACTCTCGCAGACGGGATGGAACAAGTATAGCTACATCGATGTGGAGTTTGACAACCAGATTATTTGCAAGAAACGACAGTTAGAATAATTAAATAAGGAATATATATATGGCAGAATTTATTGTAGCCATTGAACTGGGGTCGTCCGTTTTCCGGGGGATTGCCGGCAAGAAGAATCTCGACGGGAGCATCACCGTGCAGGCGCTCGTCAAGGAGGATGCGACGCAGTGTATCCGCAAGGGAGTGGTCAACAATATCGACAAGACCGCTACCTGCCTGAAGAATATCGTGGCCAAGCTCAGCAAGACCATGAAGCAAAACATCAGCCATGTGTATGTCGGAGTAGGCGGCCAGTCGGTGCGGAGCGTGCGCAACGTGATTGTCAAGGACCTGCCCACGGAGACGATTGTCGATGGCGATATCGTAGATGGACTGATGGACAGCAACCGCGGCATGGACTATCCCGACCTGGAGATCCTCAACGTCGTCACACAGGAGTATAAGGTCGGCAACCAGTATGTCGTCGACCCTGTGGGAATCAAGGGCACACGGCTGGAGGGCAACTTCCTCAACATCGCCCAGAGAAAACTCTTCTACAGCAACCTCAACGAGGCTTTCGACAAGGCGGGCATCGCCATTGCCGAGATCTTCCCCGCACCGCTGGTGCTGGCCGACAACGTGCTCTCCGAGTCGGAGAAGCGCGGAGGCTGCGTGCTGGTGGACCTGGGAGCTGACACAACGACGGTGTCGGTCTATCACAAGAGCCTGCTGCGCCACCTGGCAGTCATCCCCCTGGGCGGCAACAACGTCACCAAGGATATCACGGCACTGAAGATGGAAGAGCGCGAGGCAGAACTGCTGAAGCTCAAGCACGGATCCGCCTATACCGAGATAGCCGACATGGATCCTGCCCTCACCTACTCCATCGACGGCGAGCGCACCATCGAGAGCAAACAGCTCATCGAACTGGTGGAGGCACGCGTGGAGGAGATTGTGCAGAACGTGTGGCATCAGGTGCCCGCGGAGTATGTCAGCAAACTTCTGGGTGGCATCATCCTCACGGGTGGCGGTTCCAATATGAAGAACATCGAGCTGGCTTTCAAGAAATACACGCACATGGACAAGATACGCAAGGCGCGCTTCGTCAACCTGGCCATCAAGTCCAACATCGCCGACATCAATAAGCACGACACTACGCTCAACACCATCATCTCCCTGCTGGCCAAGGGCGACATGAACTGTGCAGGTGGACCAATCGTACACCAGCAGTCCACAGGAACAGACCTCTTTGGCCAGACGACTACGACAACGACCCCCCATCAGACCACCAACGGCGAGGGTGGCACACAGCCGCATACGGGCGGCGACAATGGCGGAAACGGTGGAAATAACACCCAGCCCACACCACCTCCCGCACCAGGGCCCACACCTGCTCCAGAACCAACTCCCGCACCCGAGAAGTCTGGCTTCTTTTCGAAACTCGCCAATAAGCTAAAGGGCTTTGGCGGCAAGATCTTGGAGGCTGAGGAATAGAACGGAAACTGCCAAGCGCAGGCTACGAGAAGAATACTATCAAGATAACTTTGAACAACAATGATGGATAAAGATAAAGACAACATGGCCACGCTGGCCGATCATCTCGACTTCGGCGAGCCGGATCGTCAGAACAGCATCATCAAGGTGATCGGTGTGGGTGGTGGAGGCGGCAACGCCGTAAACAATATGTACAAGCAGGGCATCCACGACGTCTCGTTTGTGGTCTGCAACACCGACGCACAGGCCCTGAAGGACAGTCCCGTCCCCGAGCGACTCCAGCTGGGCAGCGAGGGTCTGGGAGCAGGCAACCGACCCGAGAAGGCGCGCCTGGCTGCCGAGGAGTCGATAGACGACATCAAAGCAATGCTCAGCGACGGCACGAAGATGGACTTCATCACTGCGGGCATGGGCGGCGGCACAGGCACGGGAGCAGCACCGGTCATCGCCCAGGTAAGCAAGGAACTGGGCATCCTCACCGTCGGTATCGTCACCATCCCCTTCAAGTTTGAGGGCAACAAGAAGATCGACCAGGCACTCGACGGCGTCGATGAGATGGCAAAGCACGTCGATGCGCTCCTCGTCATCAACAACGAGCGACTGCGCAAGGTCTATCCCGACCTCAGCCTCCTCAACGGCTTTGCCAAGGCCGACGACACGCTGAGCGTAGCAGCAAAGAGCATTGCCGAGATCATCACCGTCCGCGGACTGATAAACCTTGACTTCAACGACGTGCGCACCGTACTCAAGGATGGTGGCGTAGCCATCATGTCCACGGGCTTCGGCGAGGGCGAGGGACGTGTGCGCAAGGCCATTGACGACGCACTCAACTCACCGCTGCTCAACGACAACGATGTCTATAACTCGCAGAAAATCCTCCTCTCCATAGCCTTCAGCAGCGAGAATGGCACCGATGGACTGGCCATGGAGGAGATGAACGAGATCAACGACTTCATGAGTCGCTTCGGATCCAACTTCGAGTTGAAGTGGGGTATTGCCATCGACAACACCTTGGAGAAGAAGGTGAAGATCACCATCCTCGCCACGGGCTTCGGCCTCGACGACCTGGAGGATGTGGCCAGCTACCATAGCCGCCTGGACAAGGCGCGCGCCAAGGAGGAGGCACAGAAGAAGGCCGAGCAGGAGGAAGCCGACGCGGAGCGTAGCAACAGACGCGGCAAATACTATGGCGACGACGGAGACAAACTGGCCAAGCCGCGCCCACACATCTACCTCTTCTCGCAGGACGACCTCGACAACGAGGACGTGATCCTCGAAGTGGAGTCGATTCCCACCTTCAACAGGACCAAACCGATGCAGAATGAAATCAAGAAGAAGTCGGCTCCCGAGCAGGTTCGCGAGGAGCAACCGGTCAAGGACAAAGTGGAGGGAACCATCCGCTTTGAGTAAACACAAGTAAGGATCGCTAATTGAAGGCGATTTCCATCCACCAACCTATGCAAGGGGAGGCAGGTCCGTTAGTCTCGGAACTGCCTCCCCTTGTCGCATTTCCCAAGAAATAGTCTTGGTTGTTATTAGGAAAAGATGTACTTTTGCCTAGAAGAAAGTTCTGTCCAGCGACGTTGAATGTACGTTCAGCGCCATCGAACCTGCATTCGACATCGTCGAATGTCTATTCAACGTCGTTGAATAGACATTTTACTGAGGAATAAATACTGGCGCAGGGGCAATCCACGGAGAATTTCCTCTGCGCCCTTTAATCACAGAATGCAGAAGAAGAAATAATGCAGACTGCGTGGAAAGAGATAACAGAAGCAGCAACAAGAGGAAGCCTGTGAAGAAAGAAGAAGCGCGCGAGCACTATCCCCTCATTCCGCCAGGGCTGACACCAAACTCATCCTTGAAGCACTTGTTGAAATAGGATGGCGAGGTGAAACCCGTGGCGTAGGCTATCTCTGCGATGGAGCGGTCGGTCGTCGTCACCATCGTGCGCGCCTTCATCAGTCTGGCCTTGCGCAGGAGTTCCACGGGCGTCTTGCCCGTGAGTACCTTCACTTTGCGGTAGAGTTGCACGCGCGAAAGGCCGATCTCCTCACCCAGCCGCTCTACCGAGAAGTCGGAGTCGGCGAGATGCTGCTGGATGATTTCCCGCAGTCTTGTCACGAAAGTCTTATCCTGCGAGCAGAGCCGTTCCTCCTCGGCCGCCTCCGCCTTATCGCCCGAGAAGAGAGAGCGCAGCAGCGTGCGCGAGCGCAGCAGGTTGTCGATACGCGAGAGGAGCACCTGTCCTGAGAAAGGCTTCGTCAGATAGGAGTCGGCGCCCGTCTCGTAACCCTTCTCACGCTGTTCGGGCAACGAGCGCGCCGTGAGCAAGACGACGGGGATATGGCTCGTCGCAATGTCCTCCTTCAGTTGACGCGTAAACTCCAGGCCATCCATGACTGGCATCATCACGTCGCAGACTATCAACTTCGGCACCTCGTGCCGCGCCTTCTCCAGGCCTTGGCGACCGTCTGCCGCCTCCGAGACATTATACCGGTCTTTCAGGATAGACCGCAGATAGGCCCTCATCCCGTTGTTGTCATCGATGATGAGTACCAGCGGGCGGTCCGCATCGAAGTCTTCGGCATTGGTGATGCGATCCGCCGCCTCCTTAGCATTGATATCCTCGGGCACATAGCTATCGTCTACCAGTTCCCGCTCCGCCACCGGCCTTGCCTCGCGATCCTTGGCAGGGTCGTAGCCTGGCTGGGCGGCAGGCAGCAATATAAAAAACCTTGTGCCCTCTCCCTCATTGCTCTCCACGCGAATGTCGCCATGATGGAGATCCACGTAGGCCTTGACCAACGACAGTCCGATCCCCGTCCCGCCGACAGCACCGCGCGCCTGGAAAAAGCGGTCGAAGAGATGAGGCAGCGCCTCCTCCTCAATTCCCTTGCCCGTATCGCTCACGCTGAGCACATACTGCTTGCCGTCGTAGGACAATGCCGTTGTGATCCGTCCGCCCTCAGGCGTATATTTTAGCGCATTCGACATCAGGTTGAAGTAGATGTGCTCCAGCTTGTCGCGGTCAGCAATGATCACGGCATCCTGTCTCACCTCCGAGGCGTCCACATCGATGGTGATCTTACGGCGCGCCGCCACCGCCCGGAAGTCGTTGGCCCATGTCGCCAGTTCCCGCTGCAAGGCGAAGCGGTTGAGATGCAAGTGCGCCTTGTTGTTCTGTACCTTGCGGAAGTCGAGTATCTCGCCCACGAGTTGTATGAGGATGCGCGTGTTGCGCCGCACCATCTCCAGCATCATGCGATGCGCTCCCTGCACGGTGTCGTCCTCCAGTAGCTGATCAGTCGGTCCGGCGATAAGCGTCAGCGGCGTGCGTAGCTCGTGGCTCACATTGGTGAAAAACTGCAGTTGCGTCTGCGTCATCCGCTCCATCTCCTCCGTCATCTGTCGCTGCTGATCCATAGAAGCATTGAGCTGGCGGTTGATGCGCGCCTTGGCCACATAAGCCCTGACGGCCAAACCACAGGCCACGACGAGCAGCACGACGAAGAACAAGAGCACCAGGAGGTAGCCACGCTGCGTATTGAAGTCGTCGGCTGCCTTGTCGATACGCGAGCGGAGTGTGGCGAGGTGATCCTGCTGGCGCATGGTCTCATCGTTCTGCATGAGTAGCACGCGGGCGTTGTCACGGGTGACAAGGGCCGAAGAGAGACGGTTTTCGCGCTGATAGGACTTCCCTTCAAGAATATTCATTGCCAGCCTCATCACCTCGTCGCCACGCGTCGGATAGATATAGGAAGCAAAGAGCGTCCCGTCCTTGACGAGTTCCAGTCCGGCTCCCTTCTGCGGCATGGCGTCGATTCCGCAGAAGCGGATGCGCTGGAGGTCCAGTCCGTGCTGCTGCGCTGCCCGACGCGCGCCCATCGCCATACGGTCGTTGTGAGCAAAGAGGCAGTCGAAGTCGGGATGCGGACTACGCAGCAGCGAGTCCATGGCTCGGAAGCCTCCCTGCTCCGTCCAGTCGGCGTGGAGCTTAGCCACGATGTCGATTGAGGGACGCACGGCAACTACGCTATCGAAGCCCTCCGCCCGCTCTATCGCCGGCGACGAAGACGAGAGTCCACACAACTCCACCACACGCCCTCCTTTAGGCAGCGCACCCGCCAGGTATTCTCCCATCGACTCGCCAATCTCACGATTGTCGGCACCGATATAGGCCGTATATTTGTTGGATCGCGTGCGGCGGTCGAAGATGATCACAGGTATTCCCTTCTCATAAGCACGATCGATGGCGGGAGAGATCGAGACCTGTCCTGGCGCCACGATGAGCAGATCGACCCCCTTGTCCACAAAGCGGTTGATCTGCTCCGTCTGCAGCCGTACGTCGTCGTTGGCCGAGGCGATATCGAGGTCCATATTATTATAGTATAGGGCCGCCACCCGCAGTTCCTGGTTGAGTTTCTCGCGCCATACGTCCTCCGAACATTGCGAGACACCGATGACATAACGTTTCTTCCCGCCAGTACAAGAGGCCAGAAGGGCGAGGGCTGCCATCAGGGCAGCGATATAAGCGAAATGCTGAATAGACTTTAGCATAAAACGGCTTTTTAGTATATTTGGGCGCCCAAAATTACATAAAAAAGACAAGACAGGCAAACAATTTGTGTGCTTTTTGCATTTCCCAGATTCTAAGGCCCTTCGTCCGGCCCTATGCCAGCAGAAGAAAACGCTTCCCCTTCTTCCACCCAGCAAGCGAAAAGTAGCCTTCACGACCGCACCAAACAGCAAGGCGAGGAACAGGAAACACTTCCTGTCCCTCGCCATTATCAGAAGACGGCTGAGCGGTCTGCCATGGCCTTAGGATAGCCCACCAGCCTTTTCTCTCTCTTTCATTGAGACATCCCCATGCGACGGGGACACATACCCCTTACAGGCCCAGACGATAGGCCGTAAGGTTTTTCACCTCCGCCTTGCCACCCTCGGCATAGACTTTCACGTGGTTGTAGGGCACGGTGGGGAACACCAGGTTGGTCATGGCGATGCGTCCGCCATCTACAAAGAGCTCGACGGAGCATTTATCGACGAAGACATCCAGATGGTAAGTCTTGCCACACTGTGCTGCCACGGGGGCCTCAGCACAGCAGCCATTGCCAGCAGAGTGGTCGTCGTCACAGAGTGCGAGCGGAGCCCATGTGCCAAGGGCGAAGTCGTTTTTGTAGTTGACGACAAGGTCCTGCGACAGTTTTCCCTTCATCTCGCCAGCTGCCTCGGCACGCTTCTCGATATCGTGGCGCTCGGCCAGCCGACCAAAGTCGGTGAGTCCGCTCTCCGAGCGGTCCATGACGACGCGCTTCTTCTTGAGGTCGAGATAGAGGACCGTGCGCTCCTCCTTGTCGTTGTAGAGCACGATCCCGACCACATCGGCCTCCTTCGGCGTCACGTCGGCCTCCAGCTCGAAGGCTCCGTCGCTACCCTCGAAGAGGTTGCGCTGAACATAGGGGTTGGCGTTGTCCACGGCCACGTTGCCCAACTGCTTGGTCTCCTTGCGCAGGGCGCGGGCCTCCTCCACGACATTGGCCGAGACATAGGTCTCGCCATGGTTGGAGAACAACTTCAGTTCGCGCGGCAGCGCGTTGGCGCCACGATACTGATGGATCGGAGTGGCATTGGCATACTGCCAGTTGCTCATCCAGGGCACGGCAACGATGCGTCCTCCAAGGTTGGAGAAGGTGACGGTGGCGTAGTGATCCTTGCCCCAGTCGAGCCATTTCACGGTGGTAAGCTTCGAGTCACACTTGAACTCCTTGCCGTCAAACTCTCCGACGAAATACTCCGTGGCCGAACCGCCAAAGACGAAACCTGGGTTGACGTTGACGATCATGACATACTTCTTGTTGGCTGGGTCGCCATCGACGGCCAGCGGGAAGAAGTCGGGACACTCAAACTGGTTGGGCTGAGCTCCGAAGCCCTCGCCCCACTGGCTTACGTAGGTCCACTTCTTGAGATTCTTCGACTGATAGAAGCGCATGTTCTTGTCGGCCGACACGATCATGTACCACGACTTCGTGGGCTCATACCAGAAGATCTTCGGGTCGCGGAAGTTCTCCAGTCCGTCGAACGGCGTCACCACGGGGTTGCCCTTATACTTGATGAAGGTGCGTCCGTTGTCCTTGCTGTAAGCCATACACTGCACCTGCACCTGCTTGCCGTTTCTCATGCTGTGGGAAGTGTAGTAGGCGATGATTGCGTTCTTGCCGAATCCTGCCGAGTTGCGCGTATCGACGATGGTGCTTCCCGAGAAGATGTGTCCCATCGGGTCACGGGCGATGGCGGGGTCGAGATGATCCCAGTGTACGAGGTCGCGGCTGACGGAGTGGCCCCAGTGCATGTTGCCCCACTTCGATCCGTAGGGGTTGTACTGGAAGTAGAGATGATACTCCCCATCCTTGTAGGTGAGTCCGTTGGCGTCGTTCATCCATCCGTAGAGCGGCGTGTGGTGATAGACGGGGCGGTAGTAGTCCGTATTGGTCGTGTCGAAGGTGTCCGATAGTTTCATCTCCTTCAGTGCCACGGCGTCTTTCGGCAGTCCTACGATCTTCACCACTGCCTCTTTGCCCTGCGTGAGGGCGAAGGGCACGCAGTAGTCGGTCTTGCCCACGGCCAGTCGGACGTCCATCCAGGTGTCCGTGGCCTTGCCGGTATAGAGCAGCAGCTGGGCCTCGGGACGCTCCTCCTCTATGGGGAGGATGAGATACTTCGTCGGGTTCTCCACCTTGATGATCGTGGTGTCGCCCTTCTGTGTGGTCTGCAGGGTCTGTGCCGTGGCCGAGAGGGCTACGAGTGCTCCTGCTGAAAGCAGATACTTGATCTTCATTGTCTTATGATTTTAGTCGTGAAACATTTGGTTAGAATTTCAGTGTGGCCGAGAGCTCCACGGTGAACGGGCGGAGGTAGGAGCCCGTCATGAGCTGGTTGTTGATGCCCTTGGCCTCGTCTTTGGTGATGAGCTCCGCACCAGCGATGCTACCCTTGGCACCCGTCTGGTTGAGGAAATTGACCACGGTGCATCCGAGCGACAAGCGCTTGCTGGCCTGCCAGTTGACACCACCGAAAGTCTCCCAGTGGCCGTTGAAGTAGTAGGCCTCGTTGATGTTGGCGTAGGTCTTGGAGAAGTAGCGGAAGGAAGCCCAGAGCTTCAATTCCGGCGTGACCATGTAGCTGGGGTCGAGCTCGATGAGCACCTGCGGCACCTCTGCCACGATATTTCCTGTTGCGTTGATCTTTCCCTCGTAGCCGCTTGCAAACTTCACGCTGGTCTCATACTTCTTGTAGGTCGGTTTCTGGTAAGTGAATAGGAAGTGGAAGTCGAATCCTTTGAAGGGGTGTGCGACCACGTCGGTGGTCCAGCCCCACGTCTGAATGTCATAGGTCAACGGAGCAGCCTTGATTTCTCCGTCATGCTGAAGGTTGAGCGTAGAGTTGTTGTTGGTCTTTGAAATGTATGAGAAGAGAGAGGTGAGACTCAGCCACGGGTTGTTGTAGTAGATACCTGCGCGTCCCAGAGGCACGCTGATTCTGCCCGTGTTGGGCATCGTGGCGGGCGCGAAGGTCGAGATCGTGGGGTGCTGCACGATGTAGGTGAAGTCGCCCGTGAATCCGAAATTCTTCGTCAACTTGTAGGTCAGCGCTGCCGTGAAGTCGTAGTTCACCCAATTGTATGCCATCTGCGTCGGTGCGATCAGCGTACCGTCGGGAGCGGTGGTGCCGAGGTAGTAGTCGGCAAAGCGTCCCACATATTCGCCGGCCGCGTTCTTGACCGCGGCGTTCTCGCCCTTCAGTCGCTGCCACTCGATGCGCGCGCCATAGTAGGCATTGAGCTGCGGCGTGATGTCCCAGTCGTGTGTGAAGTAGAAGGCCAGTTTGTTCTCGTGTCCCTGATAGTACTCCGAGGCATTCTTGTTGAAGTCGTAGAAGATGCTCTGGCGCTTGCTGGCGTCCCAGAGGCGCACGGCGTAGGATCCGTCCTCGGGCACGCTTTGGTCGTACATCGTCGTGTTGGAGCAGTAGTCGATGTGGTAGTACCATTCGTTCACGCCGATGCGCAGCGTGGAGGTGCGGAAGGTCTTTGAGAGTTCCGAGGTGAGGAGCATCTCGTTGATGGTACCTGCGTTGAGACACGACATACGCGTCTGGACGTAGCGTCCGCCGTAGCGCTGCGGTTGTCCCATGGCGTCTTGCTGCATGTACTGGTAGTTGGCGGCTGCACCGTCGGCCTGGAGGTCGATGAGCTGCATCGGAGACTGGAATACCAGTGCACCCCGGGCGTGGTCGAAGCGGAAGGCCGTCTTCCAGTTGAGCCCGTTGTCGAAACGGAAGTTGTTCAGGAGCGAGAACTCCGAGGATCGGTTGCCGCAGTAGTCATAGAGCGAGGTCTGCTGCAGCGTGCCAGTGCGCATATCACGATAGGTGATGTTGGCATCGACGGGGAGATAGGAAGTCGTTCCGAGCTTGAAGTCGCCAAACTCCTTCACGCTGCCGTCGCCGACATAGATGAATGGAGCCGACTGCATGGCGTAGTTGTAGACGGGGTGGGAGTTGGCATACTTGTACATTGCCGTCAGCTCGCCCCTTCCTGCCGCGTAGCGCTGGGTGAGGGCCAGCTTGTAGATCTGCGTGCGGTCCTGATACTGCGAGGAACGCACCTTGAAGGTACCTGGGTCGAAGTCCTGGTACATGCTTGCACTGTAGAAGAGATCCTTGTTGAGCGATCCATTCATGTTGAGCGACATCTCCTGCAGGCCAAAGTGGTTGGTCTTGTAGTTGAGCGTACCCTGAAATCCCTTCTGTCCGAGCTGCGTCTGCGAGTTGACGGCATAGCCGATGTTGCCAGTGGTGATAGCCGTCTCTGAGATCTTCAGCAGTCCGACATGGGAGAGGCTGGCATCCGAGCGCCACGTGGCGTTGACGGTGTGGGGATTGGTGGCATAGGTAACGGGGAGTCCGTTCTCCAGCACATTGACGTCGGCGGAGGGGAGTCCGATCTGGATCTCGCGCGGGCCGTTGGCGCTGGCCGCGTTGAGCATCACGTTGCGGTCGCCCTCCTCCTTGGAGTGGTTCGTCCGCTTTCCTTCATTCTGCGCGCTGGCCGCGGTTGCCATAATGGAGGCAAGAGCCAAGGCGCCAAGTTTTGCTGTGTTGAAATGTTGCATAACGGTTCAGTTATTGTTTACGGCTGCAAAGTTACGAAGATCGACGCCACCAGGGGTTAAAATTCCGTTCATCGGCATTCACTTTTGTTACATGCAACATTTTTATTATTCAATGAACGAAAAGTAGCACCGACGTCCCCGCGGGCTGCCTGGCGCCTGGCCTGTCCGGCATGTTACATTTGTAGCAAAAATGTTGCGCGGTTCGGTTTTTACTATCCTGCGAAACATGATTGATATCCCCCTGGCGAGAATATCTCTACCTTTGCAGCACAAAATTCGTAACTATACTATTCTCAATGACAACAAAAACGTATCAGCCAATGAGCAACAACAATTCTTCCAAGATGACACTCGTCCCGGTGATGATCACCTTCTTCACGATGGGCTTCGTCGATCTCGTCGGCGCTGTGTCCAACAACATGCAGGAAGACTTCGGCCTCAGCGACTCAGCTGCCAATTTCTTCCCCTCGCTCGTATTCTTCTGGTTTCTCATCTTCTCCGTGCCCACGGGCATGCTGATGAATAAGATCGGCCGTAAGAAGACGGTGCTCCTCTCCATCATCGTCACGACGCTGGCCGTATTCCTTCCCCTCTTCGACAGTTTCATGCCGACCAAGGAGAGCCAGCTCTGGCTGATGTACATCTCCTTCTCGCTGCTGGGCATCGGCAACGCCATCATGCAGACCTCTCTCAATCCGCTCGTGACGATCCTGGTCAAGGGCCACCTGGCCTCCACGCTCACCTTCGGTCAGTTTGTCAAGGCCATCGCCTCGTTTATCGCCCCGCTCATCGCGGCATGGGGCGCCACGACCACGGCGCCGACCTTCGGCCTGAGCTGGCGTATCCTCTTCCTGCTCTTCTTCCTCATCGGCATGGCCGCCACGCTGTGGCTCGGCATGACCCCCATCGAGGAGGAACCCGCCCAGGACCAGACCTCGGGCGTACTGGCCAGCGTGCGGATGCTCGGCGCGCCCGTCGTCCTGCTTTCCTTCGTAGCCATCATGTGTCATGTGGGCATTGATGTAGGCACCAACGCCGTGGCGCCGAAGATTCTCCTGGAGCGCCTGGGCACCCCGGGCGACACGCTCAGCCAGTTTGAGTACGCTACGAGCATCTACTTCGCCTTCCGCACCCTCGGCTGCCTCACGGGATCCATCCTCATGCGCCGAATCAACATCCGCGCCTTCTTCGCCATTATCGTCCTGATGATGGGCGTGGCCATGGCGGGCTTCGTGTTCGCCACGGAGCAGTGGGTGCTCTGGGCCTCGATCGCACTGGTGGGCTACGGCAATAGCAACGTCTTCTCTATCGTCTTCTCCCAGGCCATGATCTCGGCTCCCGAGAAGAAGAACGAGGTGAGCGGACTAATGATCATGGGCCTCTTCGGCGGCACGGTCTTCCCGCTACTGATGGGTCTGGCCAGCGACGCTGCCAAGACTTCCGGCCTGCAACACCCACAGACCGCGGCAGCCGTAGTGATGGCCGTAGGAGTGGCCTATCTGCTCAGCTATATTCCTCAAGTGAAACAACAATAACACAATAACAACTACCTATATGACAACGAACGATAAATATGTAGTGGGCCTCGGCGAGGCTCTTTGGGACATCCTTCCCGACGGCAAAAAACTGGGTGGCGCTCCTGCCAACTTCGCTTTCCACGCCGGACAGTTCGGCCTCAACGCCATCGCCGTGAGTGCGCTTGGCGAGGACAAGCTGGCCGAGGAGACCATCGAACAGCTGGAGGCCAAGAAACTGGCCTACTGTATGCCGCGCGTGCCCTACCCCACGGGTACGGTGCAGGTGACACTCGACGCTGGCGGCGTACCGACCTACGACATCAAGGAGAACGTGGCCTGGGACAACATCCCCTTCAACAAAAACATCGAGGCCGTAGCCCGAAAGACGCGTGCCGTCTGCTGGGGATCGCTGGCTCAGCGCAACGTGGTGAGCCGCAACACGATATACAGTTTCCTCGACGCTACACCCAAGGACTGCATGAAAATCTTCGACATCAACCTACGACAGAACTTCTACACCAAAGAGGCCATCCGCGCCAGCATCAAGCGCTGCAACGTCCTGAAGATTAACGACGAGGAACTGGTGCTCATCGGCCGCATGTTTGGCTACCCGGGACTTGATATCGAAAACAAATGCTGGCTCATCCTCGGCAAGTACAACCTCGACATGCTCGTGCTCACTTGCGGCATCAACGGCAGCTATGTCTTTACGCGCGGCACCATGTCCTACCAACCCACCCCGAAGGTGAAGGTTGCCGACACCGTGGGCGCTGGCGACTCGTTCACGGGTTCCTTCTGCGCTGCGATCCTATACGGTAAGAGCGTGGCCGAAGCCCACCGACTCGCTGTCGAGGTGAGTGCGTATGTATGCACACAAAACGGCGCTATGCCCGTACTACCACAAGAGGTAAAAGAATGTAAAGGATAACAAAACGCAAGGGTGTGTCAGGCAGTCGCCTGGTCTCGCCCACCAAAGCCATGAGGGTCTCTCCGTGTGACGCGGAGAGATCCTTTTTTATGCCACTTTGAAGGACTTAACTTCATCGGCCTACGAAGTTAAGTTCATCAGGCTATGAAGTTAACTTCATTTTTCGACCCATCCGACATGGCTTTGGCAAGGGGGCGCAGGGCAAATAGAGCAAAAAGCGGTGGAAAACCACAGAGGTCTTCCACCGCTTCTTGCTAATGGGTTGTTCTATGCAGGATGGTTTAGAGCTCCGGGAGCATCACCACCTGGATGTGGTTGTTGGAGGCCACGACCTTCTTGAGGAAGGCTACGATCTTGGCCGGCGTGAGGCTCTCGATGGCGGCACGATGGGTGGTGTAGAGGTCCACACCCGTCTCGTTGTACTCGTCCATGACGTTGAGCCAGTAACCATTGGTCTTGAGCTCCTCGTCGAGGTTCTTGAGCATGTTGGCCTTGATCTTCTCCACCTTGTCGGCATCGATGTACTTGTCGCAGTCCTTCATGCCACCCTCCAGCAGGGAGAGGGCGAGCTCGGCCTTGTTGTAATCCATCGGGCACTGGTCGAAGATCTGGACAAACGCCTTGTCGCCCATGCGGCTCACAGAACCGTATGCACCTACGCTATAGGCAGCAGAGGCGTCCTCGCGGATGGTCTTCAGATAGACCATTGAGAGAGCCTGGCCGGCAGCGTCGGCGAGAACGACGTTCTCGATGTTGTAGTCCATCGGCATGTGGTAGAGGTCGCTGGCCATGGCCTTCGGAGTCTCATCCTTGCGCTTGAAGTTGACGTTGACGATGCCCTTGGCGATAGGATCGGCGCTGACCCACTTAGAGGCCTTGCCCTTCGGCAGGGCGCCAATATACTTCTCGATGAGCGGACGGATCGTAGCCTCGTCGAAGTTGCCGACGAAGTAGAAGGTAAACTGACTGGCATTGGCGAAACGCTCCTTCTGGATCTGCAGGATGCGGTCGTAGCTGATGTGGGCCAGGTCGGCTTCCTCCAGCGGAGTGTAGCGCGCGTCGTGGTTGTAGATAGCGCAGGTCAGCGAGTCGCCGAAAGCGGCCTCGGGAGAGAGACCCTTGTTCTTCAGAGACTGGGCCACCATGGCCATCGTGGACTTATACTTGTCCTCGTCCTTGCTGACGGCGGTGAAGTTGAGGTAGATGAGCTGCATCAGCGTCTCGATGTCCTTCGGGACGGAGAAGCCGCTGAGGTACTGGTAGTACTGGCCGAGACCTACGCCGACGTTGGCCTGCTTGCCGAGGAGGGCCTTCTGCAACTCGTTGTTAGAGAAGTTGCCCAGACCGCAGGTGCCCATCACGAAGTCGAAGCACTTGAGGTTGTTGTAGTCGGCCTTGCCATAGAGGCTCTTGCCGCCACGGGCCATGGCCTGGAACTGGATCTCGTTGTCCTTGTAGTTGGTCTTCTTCAGGATGACGCGGGCACCATTGGAGAGCGTCAGCTCCTTGTAGCCAAACTTCGTATTCTCCTTCTCCTTGACGATCTTGCCAGCCTTCGGCAGCTTGGTCTCGTCGAGCAGCGGCTCGTTCTTCACGTTGTCCTTGTAGGCCTCGAGCTTCTCAGTGCGCACACCGTTGATGGTCTGCTGCATCTGGGCCTCGGTGGGATAGACCTTGCCGTCCTTCTCCTGCTCATAGAGCGTGACGACGAGGTTGGTATCGTTGTCGGAGATGAGGTCCTTGGCATACTCGTTGATCATATCGACGGGCAGCATCGGGATGAGCTGTGACATGATCTGATACTCGGTCTCGATGCCGGGGATAGGCTCGTTGCCGAGGTAGTTGTCACGATACTCGTCGCCAAACTGGTCGTTCTTGATCTTGTTGCGATTCTCGTAGGAAGACTCCAACTGGGAGAGATACTCGGCCTTGGTGCGGTCGTACTCCGTGGCGGTGAAGCCAAACTGGCGCACGCGCTGGGCCTCGCGGTACATGGCGGCGAGAGCCTGGAGCTCGTGGCCCTCCTTGGCGCTACCAGCCAGGTTGAAGGCGTCCTTCGTCTTGGAGTAGATATACTGACCGTCGTAGGCGTAAGAACCGAAGAACGGGCAATCCTCCTTCTGCGTCATCTCGGAGAAGCGCTGGTTGAGCATCATGCTGATCATCGTCTTGGCATAGTTCTCCAGCAGGTAGTCCACGGTCTCCTTGGCCTTGTCGTCCACGGGGTCATGCTTCATGGCGATGGTGATGCTGCTCTGCTGCAACTTCTTGTCCTTGTCGAAAATATAGATGGCCTTGTCGTTGTCGGGCACGGGCACATCGACGACGGGCGTGGCGTTCTCGAGCTTCTTCACGTCGCTCCAGAGACGCTTGATCTCGGCCTCGGTATGATCGACATCGATGTTACCGACGACGATGATGGCCTGGTTGCCTGGGTGATACCACTTGTGATAGTAGTCGCGGAGTTCATTGTACTTGAAGTTGTCCACCACCGACATCAGACCGATGGGCAGACGCTCGCCATACTTAGAACCCGGATACTGAAGCGGAAGCGTGCGCTCGAAGATACGCATCGAGGCTGACGTGCGCATCTGCCACTCCTGGTGGATGACGCCACGCTCCTGGTCAATCTCCTTGTCCACCAGCGTGAGGCCGTTGCTCCAGTCTCTGAGGATCAAGAGGCAGGAGTCGAGGGCCGTCTGGCGCTTCGTCGGAACGTTGCAGATGCGGTAAACGGTCTGGTCGATGCCCGTGTAGGCATTGAGGTCGCTACCAAACTCCACACCCAGGGAGCGGGTGTACTCGAGGAGCGTACTGTCGGGGAAGTGCTCAGAGCCATTGAAGGCCATGTGCTCCAAGAAGTGGGCCAGTCCGCGCTGAGACTCCTCCTCCTGGATGGATCCCACACGCTGGGCAATGTAGAAGTTGGCCACGTTTTCCGGCCAGTTGTTGTGGCGGATGTAATACGTCAAGCCGTTGTCCAACTTACCGATGCGCACATTGGGATCGATAGGGATGGCAGGCATCTGCTGGGCAGAGGCCATTCCGGCGACGAAAGCAAAAGCCACTACAAGAAAGTGTTTAAGTTTCATGCTCGTTATTTATTGATGATTAGTATATACATTTTCATTGGCGCACAAAATTACTTAAATTCTTCGAAAGCACAAAGTTAGGGGCTTTTCTTTTAATCAATAATAACGCATTTTTACAATAAGAGTAGGGTTCCTCTCACGTAAGCTCATTCTTCGACGACTGAAAACGCTGCTGCAGACGCCAGCCCATAGCCCAAATTGTAAGCAAGAGGGCGTAGCAAAGCACGGTCTGGAGAATGGTGGGATGCAGTTCGATAGTGGCGCAAGGCAGGGAGGAGACCCATCGAAGCACCTCGTTCATCACCTTGGCAACGCTCACTACCATTTGAGCAACAAGTGTTTGCACCACGGGCAAGGGTGTGGTAAGAAAGAGAGCCAGGACAAGGTAGAGCAGAAGAGTGGCACAGGGAACGGCCACAAGATTGGAGATGAGAAAATAGGTGGGGAGCGACCCGAAGGCGTAGGCCACGAGGGGCGACGTGCCGATCTGGGCAGCAATGGAAAGGCTGGCGAAGGTCCACAGGCCGCGGGCAAGACGGCTCCACCATACGGCCCTGCGCGACGTCTTGGGAGCCACGAGAAATGGCGGAACGAGGATGGGCAGGAAAAGATGGATTTAATCCGGCAAAACGAAATGTGCTCGATTTGAAAAACGAAACGTGCAAAAATCGGGAAAAACGAAACGTTCTAAAAATTTCGCACACACGACACTATAAAATAACAAAAAAGCAGTCCAAAACGGGCTGCTTTTATAGTTTTTGAACGGCGAACAAACGGCGTTCAAACGAGGTTCAAATTATGCGGCATTAGACTTCACGAGCATCATATCTTTATAACCAGCATCAAAGTTCACATGCGCATTGAACTCGAAACGCTTACAACCTTCGAACGGATTGCCGAGCGTTTTATTCTTGCCTAACCATTCACAAAGCTCAATGATAGACGACTTATCTGATGTAAAATAAACAAACGGCTTTCC
>OHZL01000153.1_pt1 | contig 33028 bp, 38 predicted proteins | sample 1580531 | NCBI WGS metagenome assembly OHZL01 (sample SAMEA3882522, study PRJEB24775) | human gut metagenome | biome: human-associated habitat; feature: intestine environment; material: feces | place: Netherlands | collected 2009/2010 | reverse complement strand
AAACACATTCAAACACAATGGTCGATATATTCAGTTACTTATAGTTCCCTCCTTTTTCTACATTATAAACAAAATAAAACATAATACAAAATTATTTCTAAAGATTATTACAACTATGATATAATATTCCAAAAGGGGCGTGAATATAATGGGCTTGTTACTTAGTAGAATATTGACTTATTTAAATGGTGCGATGCAGAATGATTACTATTATAAAATATGCAATTTCATTATCTTTAACTATCTAGATATATTTGAGATGTCTGAAGAAGAATTCTTAAATAAAGGTGCTTTTAGAAAAGAAGAACTTTATAGCTTCTTAATATCATTTGGATTCTCTACTTATGAAGATTTCCGTTTTAAATTAGAAGCTGATCATCAGTTACGTTTGAATCAGATTCGTGTCAGATTATTTGGAGAAACTCCTCAGAAATTCTTAGCGAAGATGGATAAGGCAATGGATGAAGAAGTACTTGCGAACACAATTACTTCTATCTGTGAACATTTCTATAAAGCAAAACGTATTATTATCTTTGGTGGTTTATATCCTTGTTCTATTGCCGTAGAGTTACAGACAGATATGATTTCTTTTGGACGTCCATTTATTCATTATCATAAGTATGATCCTATTCAATTTAATGAAGATGATGTTGTCATCTTTGTAAGTGCTACAGGACGTAGTCTAGAAGAAATGAAGAAATATGATAATTGCAGCTTTGAAAAGGCATATTCATTACTCATCACGCAGAACCGTAAATATACACAGTCATGTTTCAATGGAAATACAACAGTAATCTATGTACCAGGTAAGTTTGATTCAATTGATTTCAACTACCAGATCATGTCAATCTGTGACTTAATCAGATTACGTTATTTCCAGCAATACTACCTCTAAGCAGACTTCAGTCTGCTTTTTTTATGCATTATAAAAGACAAGGATGATCCTTGTCTAGTGAAGAAGAACGCGATCATTCGCTTCTCCTGTTTCAGTGAATTTTCTTACAAGTTCTTCGACAGTCATTTTCTTTTTAGTTTCTTCATCAATGTCCGCAATGATTTTTCCATCCTTCATCATTAGGATTCTATTACCATATTTAAGAGCATCTTCCATATCATGAGTGATCATCATAGTAGTAATATGATGTTCTTTCGCAATTCTTTCAGATAATTTCATCACCTTGATAGATGTCGCAGGATCAAGTGCAGCAGTATGTTCATCCAATAAAAGTAATTGTGGTTTAACTAAAGTTGCCATTAATAGTGTGAGGGCTTGTCTTTGTCCTCCAGATAAGGTACCCACTTTAGTTGTTAAACGGTCTTCTAAACCAATATCTAAGTCCTTTAATGCATTTACAAAGACATCATGATGTTTATGAGTAAATGGTGTAAGTGAGAAATGTTTTCCTCTTTGATAAGCTAAAGAGAGATTTTCTTCAATTGTCATTGAAGGGGCTGTTCCTCTTAAAGGATCCTGGAATAAGCGACCAATGGTACGGCTTCTCACATATTCCTTTTCATGAGTGATATCTTTATCATCTAAGATAATAGTTCCTTCTTTTGTTTCTACTGCACCAGAGATAGCACCAAACAATGTAGATTTCCCTGCCCCGTTAGACCCTATAATAGTCACAAAATCTCCTGGTTCAAGATGAAGAGATAAATGATCAATGGCTTTCTTTTCATTGACAGTCCCTTCATTAAATACAACTGTTAAGTCTTTTATATTAAGCATGTCTCTTAAACCTCCTCTTGAGTGTTGCAGAAGAAATCGCAATCACAACAATAAATGCTGATAGGATCTTTAAGTCTCCTGAAGGAAGACCTAAGTATAAGGCAATTGTTAAGGCAAAACGATAGAAGATAGCCCCTACAATCGTACCAACCAGACATACTGCCACTTTATCACTCTTAATAAATGTCAAACCAATAATAATAGAAGCAAGTCCGATGACCATCATACCAATACCACTAGTGATATCAGCATATCCCTGCTGCTGTGTAAATAAAGCACCACTTAAAGCCACTAAACCATTAGCAAGTCCTAAACCTATAATTTTCATCTTATCTGTATCAATAGAGCTCGCTCGTACCATTGCTTCATTATCACCACAGGCCCTAAGTGCAAGACCCATCTGTGTCTTTAAGAAATAATTCAATAATACGGTAATCACTATCACAATCACACCAATAATCAATAATTTATCATAAGGTTCAAACTGAGTTGTACTGCTGAAGATTGTCTTATGATTAAATAATGAGATATTTGGTGTCTGATGCATAATACGTAGATTTACTGAATATAAAGCAGTCTGTGTAAGGATTCCTGCTAGAATTTCATTAATATTGAGCTTAGTAATGAGTAAACCTGTCACCATCCCTGCAATCGCACCTGCTACAAATCCAAGTACCATACCAAGTACTGGATAACCTGCCACTGCCACTACAGCACTTACTGCACATCCTGTTGTAAAACTTCCATCCACTGTCAAGTCTGGAATATTCAAAACTTTAAAACTAATATATAAGCCTAGAGATAAGACGGCAAATATGCCGCCTAACTCTAGGGCTCCAAGAATAACTGTACTATTCATATAAACTCCTTAGATTTCTGTATATTTACTATCACTTGTAATGCTTTCTGGTAACTTAATACCTAATTTATCTTTTGTAGTTGTATTGACATAGATTTTTAAGTTTGTCTTAAATACTTTAACTGGGATATTTTCTACTTTATTACCCTTTAATACTTTATCAACGATTTTAGCAGTTTCTTTACCAAGTTCTTTATAATCAATACCAACACTTAAGAAACCACCATCTTTAACCATTGAATCAGCACCTACATATAAAGGCTTGTTTGCTTTCTTACATGCATCACTGACTACATTCATTGCACTTGCTACTGTATTATCATTTGGTGCAAAAATCGCATCACATTTACTATTTAATACATTAACAGCACTCTGTGCTTCATTGACTGATGCAATTGTTGCTTCTTCTACCTTGATATTCTTCTTAGCACAATAAGCTTTTGCCTTTTTAATATTAGTCACTGAGTTGGCTTCACCTTTATTATAAAGCATACCAATTGTTTTTGTATTTGGATTGATTTCTAATGCCTTATCAATAATCTGATCAACCTGTACCTCATCACTTGTACCAGTAATATTTTTATCTGGTTTAGATAATGAGCTAGTCAACTGTGCCCCTACTGGATCAGTCACTGCACTAAATACAACTGGTGTCTTAGTAGCAAGTTTTGCAACGGCCTGTGCTGCAGGAGTCGCAATTGCCATGACACAATCAAAATTCTTTCCGGCAAAATCATTGGCGATACTTGCACAAGTATTTGTGTCGCCCTGACCATTCTTGAATGTATATTCGATATTATTATCATCATATCCTAAAGTTTTCATTTCTTTATCAAATGAATCCTTAATCTCATTTAATGAAGTATGATCCATGAACTGGATAATACCTACTTTCTTCTTATTACTAGTAGAAGTTCCACATCCTGCTAAAAGTGAAATTGTTAATGCTGAAGTTAATACTGTTCCTAATAATTTGTTCATTGTTCTGTTCCTCTTCGTTTTCATAAATTTTGTTTTCTTTGATTCAATTCAAACAACGACGCCATCGCTTCATATGAGTTCCTCCCAACTTGTTAGCAGGTAATAAAAAAACACCTGTCCCAAAAGACAGATGTTACTCTTTAAGCCACCTTTTGATTCATAAATGCTAACACATTTTTGCATTATAACGTTTGCATCACGTCTCAGGATACTCGTTGCCTTTCCCCCTCGCCCTCACAGGTCCATTTGCCATTGTGGTACTACCAGGTTTCCAGCATCCCCGGCTCTCTATCAGCCCTACACAAAGTTTTATCTCCCGCTCTTAGGTTTATCTGAATGTTACATCACAACAAATTCAATGTCAACAGTTTTATTTATATTTTTGTATATTTTCGAATAATGCTTAATATATTTGTGTATATAATAAATAACCTGTTCAAATGAACAGGTTATTCATATCTCCTTTTTTATCGTATCCTTTTTACAGGATCCATTTTACTACTGTTAATAACCTTTTGTTCTATTCACAAGGTTTTCTAAAGGTTCCTGATTCTTTAAGTGATTGAGGTTCCTAATGACTAATTGTGTATAATAGTCCTGTACACTCTTCCAATGATACCCGCCAGAACAATGCGGTGTAATCATGACTCTAGGATTTTTCCATAATGGTGAATCAGCTGGTAATGGTTCTTCTTCAAAAACATCAAGTAATGCCCCACCAATAGACTTATTGTCTAATGCTTCTAATAAAGCATAAGTATCAATCACACTACCTCTACCTACATTACATACAACAGCGTCTTCTTTCATTAATGAGAACTCATCATGGCTTAACATATGGAATGTTGCATTGGTTGCTGGTAAAGAAGTAATAATATAATCCATTTTTGGTAATACATCATGTAATTCTTTAGAAGTAATGATTTCATCACAATTTGGATGTTCCTTATAAGAGTTTCTTAGTCCTGTTACATTAGCACCAAGTACCTTTAATACTTTCGCAAATTCAGTACCAATATCCCCTACTCCAAGTAATAAGACATTTGAACCATAAATTTCTCTACCAGTAAATAATGGTGTCCATCTTGCTTCTTTCTGTCGATCATAATAGAAACGTAGATTCTTATTAAAGCTTAAGATCATTCCCATCATATGTTCGCAGATAGCATGACCATAGCTTCCACTTGCATTTGTAAGAAGTGTTTGTCTATTTAAGATGTTTGGTAAAAGAAATTGATCATTCCCTGCACTATTTAATAATAGTGCTTTAAGTGTAGGTCTATTCAAGTTAAATTGTCTTGGTGGATTACCTACAATAACATCTGCTTCATCAATCATTTCCTGTGTTAAATCTTCTTTGTTTACCTTTAAAAGGTTCATATCAGAACATGACTTTTTAATAAGTTCAATATTTGAATCATCTAAAGCTGGAATAAGTAATACCTTCAACATATTTAGTCCCCCTAAGTTCTTTTGATAAATTTAGTATGACACTTTGGACAATTAATTTCAATCTTTCCGCGTCCTTTAGGTACACGGACAACTTGTTTACATGTAGGACATTTATAATATTTATGTGTTTTATCTTTTCTTTTTTTCTTAAAGAAGTTTACTTTCTTAGTAATAGGTGCAATAAGCTGTACATATTTCTGGTTTTCTGCATAACGTTTATAGATATTCTTAGAAAACATTCTGAAATAAATATAAAACATCAAAAATAAGCTTAAGATCATTAATGGTTTTAGACCAGTAAATAACTCTATAATAACTAAAATAAATAATAAATACATGAGATGAGTGTTGAGCTTATCTGCTCCACCATATCTTCCCTGCATGAATTGAATAAATTTTTCTTTCATAAAATACCTCCATGACACTAATATAAGTTTGTTTTATAAACTAAATATTAACTAAAAAAGGACATTTCTGTCCTTCTTGTCTATTAATTACTCTTGTTGATAAGTTCTTTCGCTATCTTTAATGCAGTATTTGAAGGAATCGCAAATCCTAGACCTTCACTATTTGTATCGGATGATTTGGCATTCACAATACCAATGAGATCACCATTTCCATTAAATAATCCTCCACCAGAGTTACCTGGAGAAACGGCTGCATCTGTCTGAATAACTGAAATAGAGATGGTCTTAGAAGAGCTATAAAGCTGACCAAAACGACCATAATCACTAGATGAAGATGAGTCATCGTTGTCTAGCTGTACTGTAATCTTACGATTTAAGGCTGATACGATACCTGAAGTAATAGAATCACTGAATGTACCTTCTGGGTTACCTACTGCATATGTAGATTGACCTTGTACTAATTTATCACTGTTCGCAAATGTTGCTGGTTTTAAATTAGTTGCATTGATCTTAAGTACCGCAATATCATTATCACTATAAGTTCCTACTAATGTTGCATCATATGTTTTATTATCACTTGTAGTGACCTTAATTGTACTTGCACCAGAAACAACATGAGCGCAGGTAATAATATAACCATCGCTACTCATGATCACTCCTGAACCGGCACCGCTTGATACCTGTGAACCATACCAGAAGTTATCTCTTGAGATATTTTCTGTTGTAATGGCTACAACACTTTGTGTCATCTTAGAAGAGATGCTTGATGCATCATTTGATGTACCTGTTGCTTTAGTTGTAGTAGTCTTCGTCACTACTGTAGTACCCTGATTATTCATAAAATAAGAACCAGCAGCGCCTCCACCAAAACCTAATGCCACAGCAATAAATGCTTTACCTATATTTTTGCTTAAACGACTGACTTTCTTTTTATTCTGCTTTTCATAAACATCTTTTAAATTTTCGTTGTTCATAATACCACTCTCACTTTCTGATTCTAGTATATATCTTAAACTTAATACCTAAATGTGGTTTTTGTGGGAAAATATGTTATTACATATCTATTCCTGCATATTTTAAGAATTTCTTTTCATTAAGGATCCCTTGAGTTAAAAATTCTCCATCTTTAAATAATGCATAGGTAGAAACTGGTGTTGGAAGGTTCTGTGCCTGTTCACGTATTGTGATATGAATCGTTTTTAAAGGAATGTTGTATTCTTTTGCCACTTCTTCTATGCGTGGTACCCAATAGTCTGTAAAAGGACATTGATCTGTATAATATAATACAAAACCCTGCTCATTGATATGCGGATGTTTGGCACATTCTTTAAACTCTGGAAGATTACCTTCAGTGAATGGAAGATACATAAGTATAATACCATTATCTGATTCATCGGCTATCTTAAATCCTTTATGAGTCAAATATTTATAATCAGAAAGGAACTCTTTCTTACGTCCTTTAGACGATAGAATACAAACACCTTTATAGCCTTTTTGACGTGCATCTTCTATGCAATAGTTTAATAAGTCACTTGAATATCCATGTCCTTTCATCGAACCAGATACCCATAAACAATTGATATACATATAGTTATTACTTGTAATAGGTATCCAGGCATATTCATCAGGAATATATTCAATGAAACACTTTCCTCTTTCTTCACTGCGATAAAATACTAAACCTTCATCAAATCTTTCTTTTAACCATTCTTTCTTTTTAAGACTCTTTTTATTAGACAAAGCACAACATATATGCTCTGTGTCTATATTGTCTTTATTGATAATAATAAAGTTCATACATCCTCCTAGTAAAAAAGCCATGTGAATGGCTTATTAGATAATTGGTGTATTCATAAATGTTTTATAAATAGGAATTTCATCTTCCTTGGATGAACCATAGAGTATATCTCCTTCTTCCTGGTCATTTAAACAATCACATTCCTTTAAACAATTATAAAGATGTTTACTTGTTCCATAAGCTCCATCAAACATTGGAATATCACCTAAAACTGTCGCTATTTGATTTTTCACAAATGGATAATGTGTACAACCTAGTACAACACTATCTACTTTACCTTTATAAGGACCTATTAAATCTGTAAGTAATTCAATCAAATCTGGTTGATCTAAATTTCCCTGTTCAATACGTTTAGCAAGTCCATAACATGGAACTGGAATAATAGTGGCTGATTTATCATATCTTTCAGCTAATTGATGAAACTTATCTAAACGTAATGTATTGGCTGTCGCCATAACGAGAATACAGCTGTTCTTCTTAGAAAGTGCTGCTGGTTTTAATGCAGGTTCTATACCAATGACAGGAATATCTGTATATTTTTCTCTTAATAATGTCACTGCAGCACTTGTTGCTGTATTGCAGGCAATCACGATGGCCTTTAAATGCTTCTTCTTATTCATGTTCTCTATCGCATTAAGAGTAAGCTGCTGGACATCTTCTAATGTTTTCTCCCCATAAGGTGCATTAAGTGAATCACCAAAGAAATAAAGATTCTCTCCTGGCATCATTTCATGAATAGCCTGTAAGACACTCACTCCTCCAACACCTGAATCAAATACACCTATATACTCTTCTTTCTTCATACTGATAACTCCCTTTCGTTTTTTCATTATAGCACAATTATTCTTTCAAGGTCTATATTACTTAACCACTGGTTGTAGTTGTGATAAAATAGTATGTGAAAGGAGGTATGTCATATGGCTATGAGTGAATTGTTGAAAAAGACAGTACTTGTAGGTATTGGTGCAGCAGCTGAGGTCGCTGATCGTTCTAAAGACTTAACAGATAGTCTTGCGAAAAAAGGTCAGGATACCATCAATAAAGGACGTGCGATGAATGAAGAATTAAAAAGAAAAGCACGTGAAGACTTGTTAGAACATGTAGAAAACATGACTGAAGAAGAACGTAATGCTTTGCGCCAGAAGCTTGATGAATTAGATCATGAAGAAAATCAGTAATATTAAACGTATGAGAGAAATACTCTCTATTATCAAGAAACATGATATTAAAAATGGTCTGACTCCTATTAAGGCAAGAGAGATGATTGAAGAGCTTGGCCCTACTTATGTCAAATTAGGACAGATCATGTCAATGCGTAGTGATCTAATACCTCTAGAATACTGTAAAGAGTTTGAAAAACTAAGAGCGTCTATTGCGCCTCTTAGTTTTTCTACTATTCGTAGTATTATTGAAGAAGAACTAGGACAGCCAATAGAGAATGTATTTAAGGATATAGAGGAAAAACCTATTGGATGTGCGTCTATTGCGCAGGTTCATTTAGGGCATTTATTAAATGGTGATACAGTTGTATTAAAGGTTCAAAGACCTCATATTCATGAAATCATGGAAGCTGATGTACGTATTATGCATAAGTTTCCACGTCTTTTAAAGATGGTGACTGGTACAGGTGATCTGATTGATTATCGTTCTATTATTGATGAATTATGGCGTACAAGCCAGACAGAGATGAACTTTTTAAACGAAGCGAATAATATGAATGTCTTTGCGAATAATCAAAAAGATATACGTTATATTAAAGCACCTCATGTCTATAATGAATATACAACCAATCATTTGCTTGTTTATTCTTATATTGATGGTATTCCTATTGATGCTATAAAGAGATTAAAGTATGAAGGATATGACTTAGATGAGATTGCCTTGAAGATGGCAGACAACTGCTGTAAACAGATATTAGATGATCGATTCTTTCATGCTGATCCTCATCCTGGTAATATCTTAATAGATGAAGGAAAGATTGCCTGGATAGATTTTGGAATGATGGGTACTGTATCTTCCTTTACTCAGCATATCTTATCTCTTGCTTTACAGGCTTTAATTGAAGATGATATTTATGATCTAGAAGAAGCCTTCTTGATGTTAGTAACACCAGATCATGAAATAGATGAAACACAGTTATTACATCAATTAAATTCAATTGTAAGTGAATATAAAGCAAAGAGCTTATCTGATTATAACTTTTCTGATTTGATACAGAAGTGTTTTGATATTGTGACGAGTAATGATATTGCGATACCAACAGAACTGACTCTATTATGTCGTTGTTTAGTGACACTTGAAGGTACTTTAGAGAAGATCAGTCCTTCTTCTAATCTCATTGAGATATTAATTAATCATAAGCGTAATACAGTACTAAAAGAGCTGGATTATAAGGATCAAGGATTAAAAATAGGTCATGACCTTTATAAGACATTAAAAAAAAGCTATGCATTACCTCAGATTGTCTATGATTTAATCAAGATGAGTAAGAATGGTCAGTTACATGTCAATGTGACTGAGAATGATGATTATATAAGACAGACATATAAGAAAACAGAATTATCTATCATAATTAAAACAGTATTTAGCTGTATGTGTATGTTATGTAGTGTATTGACTGAGTCTTATTATATGTCTATTATATTGTTGACTATTTCTATGTTACTTGGTATAGATGTATTCTTTCACTTATGGAAGCTAAAAAGATGATTCCGTTTATTGGAATCATCTTTTTCTATTTGTTGGGATCAATCATAGTTAATTGTACTTTATGTCTTTGTTCATCAATTGTATCTACCCATGTCGTTACGATATCTCCTACAGAGACAACATCACTTGGGTGTTTAATACGGTTTTTACTCATTTTAGAAATATGAACGAGTCCATCTTCATGTAATCCAATATCTACAAAGGCACCGAAGTCTACAACATTACGTACTGTACCTTCTAGTTTATCATTTACATGAAGATCTTCTAATGTGAGGATATCCTGTCTCAGAATTGGTCCATCATAATCATCACGATAGTCTCTTAGTGGCTTCATAATAGAGTCTAGGATATCTTTAAGTGTATAGTCATCTAGTTCTGTAAGTTCTTTAAGGGATGTAATGTTAGCCTGTGAGACAGCCTTCTTACATGCATCTGTTCCTAGATCATTAGTCGTTAAGTTTAATGCTTTTAAGATAGCTTTAGTGGCATCATAAGATTCTGGATGGATATTTGTACGGTCTAGTGGTTCACTGCCCTCTTCGATTCTTAAGAAACCAGCAGCCTGTTGATAGGCTTTTGGACCAATCTTAGGAATCTTTTTCATTTCTTTACGGTTCATGATCTTACCATTTTCTTCACGATAAGCCACAATACTATTTGCTGTTGCCTGAGTTAAACCAGAGACATTCTTTAAGAGTGTAGGACTGGCTGTATTGATATTCACACCTACTAAGTTAACTGCTTTTTCTACAACGAAGTTAAGTCTTTCTTTTAATTGGGTAGTAGGTAAATCATGCTGGTACTGCCCTACTCCAATAGATTGAGGATCAATCTTAATAAGTTCTGATAAAGGATCGAGTAGTCTTCTTGCGATAGAAATAGCACTTCTTTGTTCAACGTGGAGGTCTGGGAATTCTTCTATCGCTAGCTTAGAGGCACTATAAACACTCGCTCCTGCTTCACTGACTATAGTATAACTCACAGGTAAGTGATATTTTTTGATTGTATTTGCGACAAAAGCTTCACTTTCACGACTGGCTGTACCATTCCCAATCGCAATAAGATTTACATCATATTTCAAACAGAGGTCTACTAATTTCTTTTCTGATTCTTTTACTTTTGCGACTGGAGGATGTGGATAAATGACATCGACTGTTAGTTTCTTACCTGATTCATCAATGACAGCGAGCTTACATCCTGTACGGAAAGCTGGGTCAAAGCCTAAGATTCTCTTATTTTTCATCGGAGCCTGCAAGAGTAGTTTACCTAGATTATCAGAGAAAACATCAATACTTGCTTCCTGGGCTTTTTCAGTAAGAGTATTTCTAACTAATCTTTCTAGAGACGGATAGGCGAGACGCTTTAAACCATCATCAATCGCTTCATCTACATATTTAGCTGTTGGGCTCTTAGGAAACTTAATATAACGTCTTGAGACAAATGTCTTGATATAATCTTCATTAATGTTGATAGAAACAGTGAGGATCTTTTCTTTTTCTCCTCGATCAATCGCCATAATACGATGTGTCGCAATACGTGAGACATTTTCAGAATAGTCATAGTACATCTTATAGGTCATCTTTTCATCTTCCGCATTCTTCTTTTTAGAAGTGACAAGTCGGCCATAGTTCATCATAGAATCGACAATTTTATTACGTACTGTCATATCATTAGAAATTTTTTCCGCAATGATATCCTTAGCCCCCTGCAATGCCTCTTCTCTAGAAGTGATTGTATCATTCAGATAGGCATTGATGTCTTTTTCATTAAATGTACGTGGTAAAGAAAGAAGTGTCTTAGCTAAAGGTTCTAAACCTGCTGCAATGGCCACACTGGCTCTTGTTTTCTTTTTCTGTTTATAAGGACGATAGATATCTTCTACCTGTGATAAACGTGTACATGCATTGACCATCTTCACGATATCATCATTTAAGTGTCCTAATGTTTCTATTCTTGTAAGGACTTCTTCTTTTCTTTTTTTAAGATTCACCTGATAGTCATATTGTTCCTGAATCACACGGATCTGTTCTTCATCTAAGCCATGTGTTAATTCTTTACGATAACGAGCAATAAATGGAACAGTACAGCCTTCTTCTAATAGTTTTAATGTATTTTGTATCTGTTCTGTCTTGATATTTAGTTGTTCTGAAAGTTTAAGTATAATATCTTCCTGCATGTTTTTCTCCTTTATAAAAGGCTGATTGCTCAGCCTTATGCATGTTTATATAAGTATGTGATTGAAAGTGGTGGTAATTCTAATTCTCCATTATAATCCACCATTTCTCCACTCATCAAATCCTGATAAGAACCATGTTCAATAGGTGGATAGATTGTATAAGGTGCATCATCAATATTAAGTGCAACTACAATCTTTTCTCCTTCATAGTTTCTTTCTAATACGTACTGTTTATTAGTAAGAACTAAATCCTTATAGTCTCCTAGTGTGAGTGCTTTATGTCCTCTACGCATATGAATATATTTTGATACTAAATCAGATAATTCGTTAGGTTGAGGTGCATCGAGTTCTGGACGAAGTGGTGCATCTGTTACTCCTTGAATCTTTTCACCTTTAATACCCCATTCTGAACCATAATAAATACATGGAATACCAGGAACTGCCATGAGTAAGCCAAATACTAATGGAAGTTTTCTTTCATCAGTTAATGTACTAGATATTCTATTCACATCATGGTTATCTACAAATGTGAGTAAATCTCTACCTCTATACATATCCATCGCATTTCTCTTTAATGTATGGGCATATTCAAACATATTCAAAGAGTTAAATGAAGACCAGAATGCTTTATATGATGGATAATCAGTGATTGCATCTAGTTTAGCTTCTGTATACATGTAACCTGCATTATCACCTAATACTTCTCCTAACATAAAGAAATCCTGTTTTAAACTCTTACAATGATCACTCAACATTGCCATAAACCATCTAGGCAATGAATAAGCGACGTCTAGTCTTAAACCATCTATATCAAAACACTTGATCCAGTAATCGACTGCATCTAGTAGATAATGTTGGACATCTGGGTTATCTAGGTTTAACTTCACAAGTTCATAATGACCTTCCCATCCTTCATACCAGAATCCATCACCATAGCTAGAATCTCCATCAAAGTTGATATGGAACCAATTGGCATATGGGCTTGCAGGTCCTTTTTCCTGGACATCTCTAAACGCAAAAAAGCCTCTACCAACATGGTTGAATACCCCATCTAATACAACCTTAATATCATGTTCATGGAGTGTTTTACATACTTCTGCAAAATCTTCATTTGTACCTAAACGCGTATCGATGAGATTATAGTCACGCGTATCATAGCCATGAGAATCACTGTTGAATACAGGATTGAAATACACAGCACCTATTCCTAATTCTTGTAGATAAGGGACAAAATCCTTAATTTTTAAAATACGATGAGTCTGGATATCATCATTAACTTCAGGCGCACCACAAAGTCCTAGTGGGCAAATCTGATAAAATACTGTTTCTTGATACCACACAATTAACACTTCCTTTCTGTTTACTATTATACTTCATTTTTATGTGCTATCCAATCTATTTATAATTTTAGTAATTTGCATTTATGTTTTTACTATATATTTATAAACATTCTAAATGTATTATTGTATATATCGATTATGCTCAGGGTCATAGTCGTTCAATAATAGTTCTATCTTGTCTTCATCATAGCCAAGATAAACATATAAAACATATATAAGTAAATCTTTAAGCTGCTCATGAATGTTTGTACCAAAGTATAGACGTAATATTTTCTCACAGCTTAACGCAAAACCAAGCAAGTCATCTCTATCTTTATAATCTGCATAGATATGATCAATCATCCATCCCATTTCTTCGTTAAGTGATTCTTTGAGTATGTTATAGAATTGTTCCATATTAGTGCCTCTTGAAATAGTTTTGAATATCTTCTGCAGGAATAATGGTTATTTCCCCTTCTTTATAATTATTCTTCCATGGTCCTGTTTTAGTGAGTGTTATAAGTGTTTTTAAAGGGTAACGAGAGAATGTATTGAGGATTTCATCTATGTATTCCTTCTTATTTTCATCTAAATCTAAATAAGCATCTTCAATGATCTTATAACGCATATCATCTTGTACTCTAAATGGGAATGTAGAGAATAAGTGATAGACATCAGGATAGATGACACCTTGCTTCCATGCTTCACAATGTTCATGAAAGAGTGGCTGTGGATAGGAATAAGCCTGTATGAAGTATAGATAGGATTCTAATTGCATAGGTGTGAGTTCTTCTAGTGTATAAAAGAGATAAGAGATCACCTGCAAGATTTCTTTTGAGCAGGAGAATTGTGATTTAAGAGTAAGACATCTATTGATTGCCTTTTTAAAGGCTGGCCCCATCTTTTCATGGTTCTTATTCACTAAATCCATCATATAGTCTATATCACATAGTGCATTGTAAATAACTTGTGCATAGTCAGGATGAGGGGTGCTTCCCTGTAAATATCTTGTAATAGTGACTTCTCCAAAGCCTAAAGCATAAGATAATGGTGCTTTACCGAGATGATAGAGAGACATAAGGGCTTCTATTTCTTCTTGTATTCTTGTTTTACACATCTTATTCACCTTCTTCACACTTATTATAGCATATGATAGACTTTTTAGAAATATCTATCATATGCATTAAAACAAAGAAAAAAGTGCATATTATTGTGAATATGCACTTTCCTGTGTGAAGAGATTTTCTATCTCCACCAACATGTTCCCAAATTCATTGAGCTTTATATAAAGCTCATCATCGTCAATATTCATAACGATTTCGTTTTGTCTGATCCTCGCATCATGCATCTGACTACTCCCACGGGCAAGCCCGTGGGGTTCTTACTATCAAGTTTAGCTTGTAATCGTACATCATTTTCAGACTTTGGAATACAAGTATAAATCTATTTGAGTAAGAACTTCTATTACCAAGCAGTCCAACGACCACATTAACGGTAAATTTCTATCTTACGATATGGAAGTATAATCAATCTCCCTTATGTTTATTTTATACTATTTTGATTCCACTATTCAATACTTTGATTCTATTAATCTTAATTCTTTTAATTAAGGCTTCTTCCTTACTGTAACACTTTTCAAATTCTGAAATACATCTGTCTCTATCTATATTCCTAGTCCTGTAGTCATAGCAGTACAACAGAAATGATGAATACCAGTCTCGTTGTACTAGAGTTCCATCTGCTAAATGATACATCCTGTCAGATAATTTCTTCTTTATGTAATCATCTGCTGTATGGTCATATTGTGATGCTCTATAATCATTAGGCACTTCTATATATGTACCACCTGTGGTCTTGAATTTTTCTTCTACAGCAGCCTGAAACCCAGAAGCGCATCTATTCTTTATAGACCTGCCAAAACGTTTTTTCTTATTAAACTTACCTTTGCTATTAACAGTAGCTTTCTTGGCTCTTTTCATAAGTTTACCTGCATATCTGGGCTCTGTTATAAATACATCACCAAGACTCCTTAAATAATTAGCATCTTCGTTTATAGCAAGCTGTCTATTTATCGCATTAATACGACATAATTCAGAATGTTTTTCTTTTAATTTCTTATAATGATTAGAATATCTCCAGGTCTTGCGACCTTTTTTAATTGTACCGTCTTCATTATAATTCTGAGAATTAGTTGCTCGTCTTGACCTATCCATAGCACGATATATTATAATTCTAGTGAAAAGATATTTTTAAGCTGAATTTTATGGTTATTGATATAAATATAGTGATCATTGAGATTCACTATTTGTATTGTTCCTCTTATTTTAGAATAAGAAGACCCTGTGTAATAGACAAGTTCTACTTCATCTCCTTCTTGAATTTGATGAATTTTCCAGTTAAGTTCATAAGATTGGTCTTCACATAATTCTTTTTTTGGTATTGTAGTATCTTCTTGAAGTAGTTCTTTAAATCCTTTTAAGGCATCAAAACTTAAAAATAAGCGTGCACGATCAACCTTCTTATGCATTATGTCCTCCAATTAATGTATTTCTTTTTTCTGTAGTCGCTTTTTCCTGTTTGTTCATAAGCTTTAATATCGCATTCTTCCCATACTTATGACGGATAGAGACAATAGCTTTCTGAAGTTTCTTTTCTTCTTCAAGGGCTTCTATATCACTAAATAAGTCATAGGATTCATAAGCTTCATCTAAGACATCTCCAAAGGATATAGAGATTTGTCTAATGAGTCTTCCTTTTTGGACTTTTAGATGGTAAAGAGATATAAAGGCATCCATCAGAACACTCAATGAATTGGTTCTGACTGTCAGTTTCCTAGAACCTCCTGCCCTTCCTCCACCATCTGTACGTGAATAACCAATATATAAGCTTATATGATTTGTGACTAAATGTGATTCAACAAGTCTTAAGACATTGAGTTCTACCATTTCCTTTACAACGAGTATTGCATCCTCATATTCATAATCAGAAAAGAGAACCTGAGAATTATTAATTGATTCATTCTTAGGACGATACTTCTTAATAGAGGCAATCGTAGCAGGCTCTCTTCCCCAGGCATGATCAATAATATATTCCGCATTTATACCAAACTCTTTATAAAGAATCTCTTCAGGAATCTGAGTAATCCCATGCATATCCACAACACCGAGTTTTAATAAATGATTGGCTGTCCCACTTCCCATATGCCAGAAATCAGTGATAGGCAAATGATGCCATAAGTATTTCTGATATCTTTCTTCATCTAATATCCCGATATTTTCTTTTGTATGCTTAGAGATGATATCAAGGGCGACTTTCGCAAGATAGAGATTGGTTCCTATGCCACATGTGGCAGTAATATGTGTATCTGCAAATACAGCCTGCATCAACATCTTCGCAAACTCCTTCGCACTCTTATGATAAAGATGCATATAAGATGTGATATCAATAAAACATTCATCAATAGAGTAAACATGAATATCATCAGGTGAGACATAACGACAATAGATACGATAAATACGGGCTGAATACTCCATATAAAGATGCATACGGGGCATCGCAGTAATATATTCAACACCCTGGGTATTTCAAATATACGACAGCGATTATGAATTCCCATACTTTTCATTTGAGGTGTAATCGCAAGACAGAGTGCTCCATTACCTCTAGTAGGATCTGCCACTACAAGATTAGTTTTAAAGGGATCAAGATGTCTTTCACTGCATTCGCAAGACGCAAAGAAGGTTTTTAAATCTATACATAAATATACTTTTTTCATCATTCTTTCTCCTTCCTGTTAGTCTTATTATAGTTATATATGGTGCATATATCAAATAGTTTTGCACCAAAATGATTCTGTACGTACAATGAATGACGCATTTGTTTGCACCAAATTGTATTATGTTGTATAATGCCTAAAAAGAGGTGGAAACAATGAATTTTAAAGAATATCTAAAGAAATACAAGGAAAAGATGGGTGTGTCTAATGAATATATTGCGAGTCAATTAGGCGTGAACCGTTCTACTGTAACAAGATGGTTAAAGGGTGATACAAAGGTCACAAATCCTGAAGTGATAGAGAAGCTCTCATTTATATTAGGTGTAGATGTAGAATCACTTATTAATAGTGAAGAACGTTATGAAAAGCCCGTACTAGGTGAAGTCAAGGCAGGGTATGATTTACTCATTGATGAGAATTTTGAAGGATATGAACAGGTGACTCAGGATGATTATTATCGTGGGGATTTCTTTTTACGTGTTGTAGGAGATTCTATGTCAGGAGCACATATTCATGATGGAGATTTATTATATGTAAAGAAATGTAACGATGTACCAAGTGGGACGATTGCAGTGGTATTAATTAATCGTAGTGAAGTAACAGTCAAAAAGGTTATAAAAAAAGAAGGATTACTGATTCTAGAACCAGCGAACCCTTCTGTTGATGTACGTTATTATTCTCAGGAAGAGGTAGAAAGTCTTCCTGTAGAAATTATTGGAAAAGCATTATATAGTCGTTCTGATTTAGTATAAGAATTCTTCAATCATTAAAGTACTCATACGCTTCTTGAGATCATCTAGCTTTACATCATCTTCTAGACAAAAAGAAATATGTTTATATTCTTCAAAGAGTGTTTTTCTGCAGGTAATTTCTCTTTGTCCAATTGTAGTCTGATAAAGATGATCATGTGTCGTAATGTTCATATGATGTTGTAATTCCTTTAAAGCAGTCTGACCATTGAGTTTCATACGATGATTCTTTTCTTCTTGATCATCATTGCTTTGTGCATCAAACATATAAGCACAAATACTATAGTTCTTATGATGACATTCCTTAAATAAGTCATGAATCATATAAGTGAAGTCTACAAATATACCTCCACCTGTACCCCCTACTATACCAGAGGCAATAAGGACATTAACATGATTGTCTCCTGCAATAGAAATCATTTTTTCAATGAGTGTCTTGAATTCACTTCTTATACCTTCATAGACCTTCTCATCTCTAAAAATCTTCTGTCCAAGTGTTCTATCACAATCTGTTCCACGAGGATCTAGAATGATGATTTCATCATCTGTCATATGTGTATTCTTGATATGAGAAGTCATATCTACGATTCTTATTTCTACTCTATCTATATCATCATAATCATGTTTTATTTTACCTTTTAAGGAATCAATGACACCGCCACCAAGTCCTCCTAATCCAACAATAATAATAGGATCTGCTTGATTCATGTTTCTACTTAGTTGTAGCCCCATAAAGTTATCCTCCATTTCATAATCACAAATAATTTAGCCTTTCCTATTCTAACATATTTAAAACACATTACAATAAAAATCAAAGGAAGCTGTAAAGCCCGTCTAGGACCTTACAGCTTTCCTTTTTTCATATAATAAGATGCTTTGATTATAAGAACACGATTAGTATAGGTATAACCATTTCTCATTATATGAGCATTGGAGAATTTCTTTCGGCAATTTTTATGCTGATCAGCTTCCCCTTCATAACCAGCATTCTTTTTCTCTTGAGTCATATAATCCGCTTCCCCTCTTTCAATGCCATATATTATTATACAGTGATGATTATATATTACAATACATATTCATAACATATTCACATAATATTAACATAATATGAAAAAGAATAGGCTATTTACCTATTCTTCTACAAAATTAAATTTGTCTTTGTTTCTTTCTTTGAATACTTCAAAGATAATATTTGTTTGATCAGGTGTAACCCCTAATAAGCCATCTACACCCTCTTCTTTAGTAGGTACGACTTCATAGATAGAAACCTGTGTTGTAGATTCATTATGTGGCATAAGAACAACATATGTACGCTTATCATGAGTGAATTGATCTAACATCTTGAACTCAACATCATTTCCTGATGCATCTTTTAATGTGATTATATTATTCATTTTATTTACCTCGCGTATCCATTATGCCATAAGTATGTGTCTTACTACAATCATTTTTAGCTAATTTGCCACTTCACATGAGAGCCATGATCATCCTTAGATACAACTAATTGATCTTCTATTTCCTGTTTTAATTCTGATACATGAGAGATAATACCAATAAGTTTAGACCCTTCTGACATATCCATCAGTACTTTAATGGCTTCATCTCTTGAATGATCATCTAAAGAACCAAATCCCTCATCAATAATCATAATATCTAGATCAATACCTGATGCACTTTCTTTTATCTCATCTGCCATACCTAGGGCTAAAGAGAGTGCAGCCATGAATGATTCTCCACCTGATAATGTATTGATTTCTCTTTCAGAATCAGTCACAAAAGAATAAACCATTAAGTCTAAGCCTTTATTCTTACCTTCTCCTGCTTGTTCAATATTCTTAAGATGTAGTTCATACTGACCAGCAGACATATCATAGAAACGGTTATTAGCTTCTATTAAGATACGTTCCAGGTATGTTCTTTGTACATATGTTTCTAAGTCCATTCTAGAACCTGATACATTACCAGATAATTGGTTGTATAGAGTAGTTAATTGGTGGTTCTTATGAATCATTTCTTTTGCATGAGAAACAATCTTATCTAAGCTCTTTAATGATTCAGTGTTGTTTAAATAAGTATGTTCTTCTTCTTTTACGACTTCTAATTGGTTTGAATATATATCTACTATATCTTGATAATCTTTTTCTAGTTCATCTAGTTCAGGAAGTGATTGACCATTGATACGTTTCTCTATTGTTTCAATTTTAGAAGAGACACTGGCATGATTCTTAGAATAATTCATATAAGCTTGATTGAAACGCTTTATATCTTCTTTTTGATACTTAGAAGTAAGCTCCTGCCAAGAATCACATTTGTATTCTTCTACTAAGTTTGTATAAGTCTTATAAGACTCATCCCTGTTTCTTTCTAGTTGAGGAAGAGATTCTTTATAGGATGTAATAAGTGTTTGACACTTATTATAAATATCTGTAGATATATTTAATTTTTCTTTAAAGTTCCTATAAGCTGTCTCTTCTTCCTGTTTATTCTTATTAAGTAGACTTATCGCATTTTGTGCTTCTTCTAATGAAGCATAGCTTAACTGGCTCTTTAATTGTGTCAATGTAGAATCAAGAGAAGCAAGTTTGACTTCATATTGATGAATATCATCAGTAAGTGATTTTACATTCTCTTCATATTGGTTTAATTTTGTTTCTATTGTTTCTAGCTCTTTTGTGAGTATCTGATAACGACTCTTTCTCACATTGAGGTCTTCTACAAGACGACTTAAAGTTTGTTTTTCATTTAGAAGTGTTTCTTTAATAGAATTAAGAGTAGCGTCACTAGAGAGTGTTTCACTTAGAATCTTTAAATCATTCTTGTGTTTCTCTTTTAATTCTTTTAAAGAATCATTTAAAGATGAGGCTTTTGCGCTTTCTGTTTCTAGTAAGACAAATGCCTTGTCTTTTTCTCTTCTCATTTTTTCTAGTTCTTCTTTAGTGGCCGCTTCTCCATCTTTTAAAGATGCAGGAAGTGGATGGTGGATGGAACCACATACAGGACATGGAGTACCTTCTACAAGTGTTCTTGCAAGTAAACCTGCCTGAGCATCTAAAAAGAGCTTATTAGCATCTTCATACAGTCTATTCTTCTGATTATAAAGAGTGCTTAATCTTGTATATTCGTTTTGGGTTGATACGAGATCTTTTTCTTTTTTAGAAATAGATTGGTAGTCTTTAACGAGGTTGTTGTAAGAATCAAGCTTTGTCTTGAATTCCTTATGTTTTGATTCTAGAATAACCTGTTCTTTTTCTACATCCTTGAGTGTTTCTAGTTCTGCTTTACCTTTTTCCTGTTTTAATAATAAAGATTCTTTGTTTTTATTGAGTAAAGTAAGCTGTTTAGTAGAATTATCAATAGATTTATTAATATTAGATATACTATTTTCTATTTTACTTAATTGTTTTCTGCTTTCTAAATCTTTTGTCGCTTTATCGTATTCTTGTGTATATAAACGAACAGATTGTTCGTATTTTGCATCTACAGTTTTCTCTTCTTCTTTTAAGTTTTCATATTGAATGCGTAGTTCTGGCTCTCTTTTGAGTTCATTTTCTAGCTTGTTTTGCGTATCTGTATATTGTTTTTGATCTTTTGTATAAGAGTTATATGCCTGCAAGATATTATAAGCATATTCAACTCTACTAGAGAGCTTATAGATATTTTCTATCTCTTCTTTTTGATTATTTAAATTAACGAGCTGCTTCTTTGCCTCTTCTAGAACTTGATAATCATTAAGAAGTTGTTTCGCTTGATCTAGATTTGTTTTCTTTTCCTCTTTTAATGCATTAGTCCTACTTAATGCATCTTTATCCTTATTAAGAGTCTCTTCTAATACCTGACAATAAGATTCTAACTCATCTACTAATTCATTAAGATAAGAGATTTCCCCTCTTTTAATCGCTTCAATAAGGAAGACAAGGTTTTCATGTTCTTCACTTACATGAATATGCCCTACTTCACTCATACATCTTGTTTTGATATCACTAATACTCTTTTCTGTTTCTTTTCTCCTATTGTTGAGTTCTTCTACAATATCATTATAGATTTCTGTATGGAAAAGTTTTCTAAAGATTTCTTTCTTTTCATTAGATGATTTACGTAATACATCCATAAATTCACCTTGCGCAATCATTGCGACCTGCATGAACTGTTCTTTAGTGAGATGAATGATATCTATGATCTTCTTATTGGCTTCTTTTTGAGGATACTCAGACCCATCTGGCATCATTAATGCGATACTACCAGATTCTGCTTTTTCTTTTCTTAAACCTTTTTTAGCACCTGCTTTATAGTATGTATAATGCTGGGGTATACGATGAATGGTATAGATTTTTTCATCATCACCATAGCCTTGTGAGAAGGTCAATTCTACATAGGGTTTAACGTCTAGTGAGGCAAATTGGCTTTGTAAGAGTGTGCCTGTTTTCTTATTTAGAGTAGAACTGCTTTCTCCATATAATGCGAATACAATCGCATCAAAGATAGTTGTTTTACCTGCACCTGTATCTCCAGTAATTAAAAACAAATTCTGGTTTGGTTCTCTAAAGTCAATGACTGTTTTAGATGCATAAGAACCAAAGGCTTCCATTACGAGTTTAATAGGTTTCATATTATACCCCTTTCACATGGTTGATGATATCCTGTAATAAGTCTTTTTCTTCTTCATCAACACCATTTAAGAAATCAGTACATAAAGAGAATGGATCCATTTTAACATCCTTCTTTACAACTGCCTGATAGTTATTCTTTCTTATGTTTTCTCTTCTTATTTCAAGTAATCTAGGGAATGCATTTTTTAGCTTTTCTTGCATTTCAAAGATATTGAGATCCTGTTTATCAGTGAGTACAACTCTCACAAAATCATCACAGGATTGACTTAATACATCTTTAAGTTCTCCTTCTATGATTCTTAGATCATGAAGTGGTTTTAAAGGAAGTACCTGTGTTTCTACAACACCCTTTTCTTTCATTTCTATCTCTATAATTCCTTTGTCCTGACCTGCTTCACTCATAGAATAAGGTAAAGGTGTACCACAATAGCGATAGACATCACTTCCTACCTTCATAGGCTTATGGATATGTCCTAGAGCAGCATAGTCAAATGGGAGTAATACTTCTCCACTTACTTCATCAATGTTGCCAGCCGTACGTATTTCAGAGTCAGTTCGTTCTATATCTTCTGCTTTCTTATTAACTGGTAGATAGAACTGGTGAGAAATCAATACGTTTCTATCCTTTGTATTCATTTCTTCTCTTTCTATCAGTTTCTTAATTGTTTCACTATAGGAGTAGTTTCTTCCGTCGTTAGTACCAATAATGTTTTTAACCATGGAAGGTTTCACAAAAGGAAGAAGGTAGAAATGAACAGGTCCATAATTGTCATTTAAAGTAATTCTTTCAATATGATCTTCTTCTTTTTCAGGAGGGTTACCAACCATATAGAGGTTCTGTTTAAGTAGTACCTGTCTAAAACAATCTATTCTAGGGGCACTATCATGATTACCAGAAATCATCATAATAGTAGATTGGGGTACTGATTCCTTTAAAGATGTCACAAAAGAGTCAAATAGACTCACTGCTTCAGCACTAGGAACAGCTTTATCATATATATCACCTGCAATCATAATAGCGTCAGGTTGTTTTTCTTTTGCGTATTGTACAATTCTATTAAGTATATATTGTTGGTCTTCTGTTAAGTCTCTATTCATTAGCTTTAAGCCAATATGGAGATCAGATAAATGAAATAGTTTCATTATTATTTGTCCTTTCTGTGTCAAGATAAGTTTATTATACACCATCTCTATATTTCATGTCTTAAATTCATACTTGATAATACCTTGAAATAGGTGTCATAGAAAATTATTTAAAAGTAATTTATGCTAGCCTAAAAAAAGAAACAGCAACCCGCTGTTTCTCTCTCGTTAAATTCCAAACTCTCTTGCAAGTTCTTCATCTACTTCATCTGCAGTAAATATTTTACCTTCTTTGATAGATTCAATACCTTTTCTTAATTCTTTGTCTAGTTCTTCTTGTGTCCTACCACCAATTGCGGTTGGTTCTGTATATGTCATATCAATCACCTCATGAGTCTATAATAGGAAGTTATGATGCATATTACAAGCAAAAAAGACAAAAGAATAAATTTACTATACTGTAAACAATAATACTACAAAACCCATAAGTACAAATAATACAGGTAGGATAATCGCAATGAATTTGTTAGATGCTTTCTTATACCAATAAGGGATTAACGATAATCCAAATAGAATTATACTAGCTGCAAATAGATAATCACCTTCCATGATACCTATACAGCCAAATAGAGCTATACCTACACCAATAAGAGTACGAATAATATCAGATATAAGAAATACAGAACCTATTGCTTTTTTCTGTATTCTTTTTCTTTTCATCTTCTTTTCATATCTTGTGTATTCGTTATCTAAAGTACTATCACATACAGGACATTTCTTCATTCCCGGTTCTACTCTACATCCACATTTAGGACAGATCATTATTTCACCTTCTCATAAGCTATTCTAGGTGTGCCATCTTCTACATAGATAATTCCTGTTTCTTGAAAACCGTTTTTTAATATGACCTTCTGCATAATCTTATTATCTTCATGTGTATCAGCTCTTAGATGTGAACATCTTTTACTGCAGAAGTTGACTGTTTTATTAAATACTTGATGCATAGAACCATCACTCGCAATACGATGAATCGTACCATAAGTACTGTGATCAAGCCATGCACCTTCTATTTTATTATATGTAGGATCTTCTCCAAGAATAAACGCAAATACACTATGTATAATAGATTCTTCTTCCATTACAAAGAGTTGATGTTTATGAATGTCTTCTTCTAATGTTTTTAAATCAGGATAACTGCTGTTCCACTGATGTGGGTTTCCTGTTTTTCTCATAAATGCTTTCGCAATTTCATATATTTCTAATATTCTTTCTATATCTTCTATTCTTGCTTCTCTAATAATCATGATTCATCCTCCCTACCACAATTTAATCAAACAGAGTTAATCTCTGTCAATATGTAAAACAGGAGAAGCTCCTGTTAACCTTTAGATGTATCACTTAATACCAGCATATTTCATTATAATCCTCCCTCAAAACTTAACAGATTATGTTTATTCATTTTGTAGTATACTAATCCTACTAGATCTGCAAGTGCCCAGCCTATTGGAACCGACCACCATATGCCAATGACTCCTAGTGCTGGTATAGAAGATAAAATATAAGCTAAAGCCACTCTTGTACCAAGTGAGAATACTGTAAGAACAACACTCATACCTGGTCTTCCTAAGGCACGATATAAACCATATAACAAGAATAAACAGCCTATACCTATATAGAATGCACCTTCTATTCTTAAGTAGCGTACACCTTCTAAAATAATGCTTGTTTCTTTGGCATCTACAAAGATCATCATTAAAGGTTTCGCAAATATATAAACTAGAATAGAAATGATTATACAGAATATTGAAGAGATACGAACAGCTTCTTTGAGTCCTTTTTGTATTCTTTCTTTTTCTTTGGCTCCATAGTTTTGAGCAATGAATGTAGAAAAGGCATTTCCAAAGTCCTGTACGGGCATATAGGCAAAAGCATCTATTTTTACTGCAGCTGCAAATGCAGCCATAACAACTGTACCAAAGCTATTAACTAACCCTTGTACCATCAGTATTCCTAGATTCATGACTGATTGCTGGATACAAGTAAGAAGTGAAAAAGAGACGATTTGTTTGATTCTTTCTCTTTTTAAGTAACTAACCTTAAATATAACAAGTACTTCTTTATACTTAAGTAGTGTATAAAGCATGATGCCTATACCTGATACATATTGAGAGAGTACTGTGGCAAGTGCTGCACCCCCTACTCCCATCTTTAATACAAGTACAAAATAGAGATCTAGAATAATATTCAAGATAGAAGAGATGGCAAGAAAGATAAGTGGAATGACTGAATTACCTATAGATCTTAAATAAGCCGAAAAGAAGTTATATAAGAATATCGCAATGATTCCCATAAAAATATATAGGAGATAACATCTCATATCACCCCATACTTCATGGGGAACTCTTAAGAAGAGTTTTAATGCATCTAGACATATATAAGCAATGATATTAAGTAATATGGATATGAAGGCAATAAAGAAGAAGGAGGCACATAGATCCTGTTTTAATCCTTTTTCATCTCTTTGTCCAAATCTAATAGAAAAGAGTGCACCACTACCCATACATAAGCCTAATATAATAGATGTAATAAAGGTCATAAGAGTAAAAGAAGAACCGACTGCAGCTAAAGCTGTTTTTCCTAAGAACTGCCCTACTATTAAAGTATCCGCAATGTTGTAACATTGTTGTAAGAGGTCTCCTAGTATCATAGGTATCGCAAACAACAGCATTGATTTTACAACAGGTCCTTTTGTAAGATCTTTATTCATTGTAAGCCTCCTTTTCGTAACTTCATACTTACGTTATGCAACTATTATAGTATAATAGTTTGCCTATATCAACTTGTGATTTATTTTACGCAATGATAAGATAAATAAGACAGGAGTGATATAAATGTACTTAAATGGGTTAGATAAGTTAGATCAGAAGATTATACAGTTATTAGTAAGCAATGCCCGTATGTCTTATTCTGATATAGGAGAAAAGATTGGAATTTCTAGAGTAGCTGTTAAAGCACGTATTCAGGCTTTAGAGAATAAAGGGATTATTGAAGAATATACAACGATTATTAATCCACAAAAAATAAGTGGTGCTGTATCCTGTTATTTTGAGATAGAAACAAAACCAAATTATTTTAAAGAAGTAACAGATATATTAAATAAGAGTAGTATAGTGACTCAGATCTATAGAGTAACGGGTAGAGATAAACTACATGTACATGCAGTGGCATCTTCTAATGAAGAGATGGAACATTTTCTTCATGATGTGATAGATACACTTCCTGGTGTGTTAAGCTGCAGCTGTAATACGATATTATCACGTGTAAAAGATATAAAAGGATTAAGACTATAATGGTCGGTACAAAAGCGTACCGACCTTTTAGATTGAGTTATCCATTTCATAGGCTTGTATATATCCTGATTCTTTACTATGTCAGCATCAAGAACATTTATGATAAAGACTTTACCTTTCATACAAGACTCTTTTAAATGTTCTACAATATCTTCTCTAACTAATCACATAGTAATTGTGAATTACCATTTCTTCTAGACGAACTAGATATAATATATTTTTTTGAATACCCGCATTCCACTGGTAATTGTCAAAATAAGAAATGACAGTTTCAATTTTCTTGGCATTTATGTGTAAAAATAATTCCATTAATTGGATTTACCTGTAGATTATGTGTATTTAAATCTCCCTTTCTTTTCTATACCATTACTTGCATTTTAGATATGTTTCGATTCATACTTCTTTGATAACTAAGATGTAATGCATTTAACGTGCAGTATATTGTATTATTCGTGCATTTAATACATTATATGTTTAGAAAGGGGTGGATTGTATGGCTGGAAATACAACAAATGTAAGTATTCGTATGGATACAGAATTAAAAGTACAGGCAGACGCACTATTTTCTGAATTAGGTATGAATCTTACTACAGCATTTAATATCTTTGTACGCCAGTCACTTCGTGAGGGTGGTATTCCATTCAAAATAAATATAGAACAACCTAATAAAGAAACTGTTGCTGCTATGTTAGAAGCGAAAAGAATTGCTAAAGATCCTTCCGTAAAAGGTTATAATGACCTTGATGAATTATTTGATGATTTAAAAAGATGAAAGAAAACAAATATACCATCAAATACACAAAAAGTTTCAAAAAAAATTATAAACGTGCTATAAAGCGTGGGTTAAAAATCGAATTATTAAATCAAATTATCATCTTACTTACAACTGGTGAGTCCTTACCAGATAAGTGTCGTGACCATGCATTATCTGGAAATTGGACAGGTTATCGAGAATATCATATTCTACCTGACTGGCTACTCATTTACTACATAGAAAAAGATGTTCTAGTACTGACACTTGCCAACACAGGCACACACAGCGATTTGTATATTTAACAAATAGTCTGCCACCGTACAGAAACCAAACTGTACGGTTTTTTATGTAAAGTGAAATGTGGCTTTCAACTAACACGCAAGCGTGCAAATTGAAAGCCACGGATTTATATAGTTGCATTAAGAAAAATACAATAGGCCATAGTTTTTCTGCCATCTGACGGACATTTACAATAGCCCCTGATTTGATATGCAAATATCCTTTTTCATCCTCATAAGCGTTAGATTTGATTAGTAGTAGTATATCTGATGCTTTGATAGACTTAATTCCTTTGTATTTCTTCTTTGTCTTATCAGTTATACCATCTACTATTTATTCCACTACTGGATACATACGTGATTCTCTCGGGAAACTATAAGCAACAACATAACGGAAGTCTACCATAAGCATCTGTTTGATCTTTTGTCTTGTACTCATATTAGAGAATAATTGATCCACTCTGCTTGTGACATTAACTTGAGATGTATATTAAAAAAAGCATGATATACATGAGATAATATGAGTTACAGTATTTCAAAGTTTGAAAAAGAACTGTATGACTGTAATATATATGAGATAGTAAAGATTATGTTAAGGGAGATGGTTATATGGAAGAAAGAAATAATTTTGCGAAGGGAAAGGTTTCTACACATATATTATCTATTGCAGGACCAATGATCGTAGCACAGTTGATTAATGTACTTTATAATGTGATAGATAGAATATATATAGGTCGTATTCCTCATACATCAACACTAGCTATGGGAGGACTAGGAATATGTCTTCCTATTATTTCTATAGTGATTGCGTTTGCAAACTTGTTTGGTATGGGTGGTGCCCCACTTTGTTCAATTGCGAGAGGTAAAGGTAATAATAAGGAAGCAGAAAAGATTATGGGAAATGCTTTCTGTTTGTTAGTGCTATTTGGGATAGGTTTAATGATTATTGGTTTTCTTTTTAAAGAGAAGATCTTATGGCTCTTTGGAGCAAGTACACATACTTTTAAGTATGCGAATGATTATTTGACTATATATTTGTTAGGGACAGTGTTTGTGTTAATAGGACTAGGTATGAATAGTTTTATTAATAGTCAGGGATTTGCGAAAATAGGAATGATGACAGTACTGATTGGTGCTGTATTGAATATTATATTGGATCCAATATTTATATTTTTATTAAATATGAATGTGAAAGGTGCAGCACTCGCAACAGTACTGTCACAGTTTGTATCTGCTTTATGGACAATACACTTCTTAAGAAGTGACCAAACGATACTTAAATTAAAGAAAGAGTGTATGTATTTAAATCCTTATTATGTAAAGCGTATATTCTCTTTAGGGACTGCAGGATTTATGATGGGTATTACGAATTCGATAGTATCTATTGTATGTAATTCTACTTTACAACTATATGGTGGTGATCTCTATATAGCGATTATGACTATTATTAACTCTATTAGAGAAGTTGTGCAGTTACCAGCCCAAGGGTTTGGAAATGCCTCTCAGCCAGTATTAGGATATAATTATGGGGCTAAAGAATATAAACGTGTCTTATCAGCAATACGTTTTGTGACACTCTTATGTTTTGGGACAATGTTTGTTATATGGGTATTAATTACTGCTTTCCCACAATACTTTATTAAAATCTTTACTCATGATCCTCATATTACTAAACATGCAATTCTTTATATTAGATTATATTTTGCAGGATTCTTTATGCAGTCATTACAGATATGTGGTCAGTCTGTGGCAGTAGGACTAGGCAAATCTAAACAGGCTATCTTCTTTTCTATCTTTAGAAAAGTGATCATAGTAGCTCCTTTGACTATTATTCTTCCACGTTTTATTGGAATTGAAGGTGTATTTATTTCAGAAGCTATTAGTAATTTTATTGGTGGTGGCGCTTGTTATATGACTATGTGGTTCACTATTGGAAAGAGCTTAAAGAAAGAAATTTCTTAGAAAAGAGATTTCTTTTTCTATTATTCTTATATAATACTTGTAAATAATATAAATATAGTACTTTCTCTATTGCATCAAAATAACAGTAAGAATATCATTGTATATAAGATATATAGTAAGGGAAGAAAACAAATATGAATAAGAAACAGATGATGATAGCTGCAGGAACAGTTGTAGTTATTGGTGTAGGTGCTACTGCTTATGCGTTAAGTGGTTCTAAACTAGACCTTAAGACTAATAAGGTTAATGTAGAATACGGAACTACATATACACCTAAACTTAAGGATATAGTAAAAGACTATAAGGATTTTAATAAAGATGATTTAGTAATAATCAATAAGATACCTAATGAGAAGGATAAAACATATCCTGCAGTAGGTAAGTATACTATTACTGTGAAGTATAAGAAGAAGTCTTTGAAACAGAGTGTTATTGTAAAGGATACAAAAGCACCAGAGTTTGTATTACCCGCAAATATGGAGTTATTACAAGGAACTGGTTTAGATACACTTGATTACAATTCTCTCAAGTCTCTAATGAATATTAGTGATCTATCTGAAATAAGTATTGAGATTGATACCAGTAAAATAGATATAAATACTCCAGGACAGTATGATTTTAATGTCACAGTAAAGGACAAGTATAATAATGAAACCAAGAAGACCGGTAAGGTCACTGTGATTGCAAAACCAGTGATTAGCAATAATGAAGAAGTTGTACATGAGACAGTGAAGAATAAAGATGGTACTACAAGTGTAAAGACTAGAGTACAGAAGAAACAGAGTTCTAATACAAATAGAACTTCTTCTAATAGTTCTTCTTCAAACAACAATAATAACAGTTCTTCTGGAAGTAGTAATAGTTCAAGTAATTCTTCATCAGGAAGCAATAAAGGATCTATGACATACGAAGATGATCCTAAATATCACTGGGAAGGTGATCATTCCTATGGTGATGGTGCAGAAATTAATGGTGAAGACTTTGATAAGTTAACTGGTGGAAACTGGAAGAACTGGAATTATTAAAAGCAAATATACCTTTCCCTCAGGGAGGCTCACTTATAGTGGTCTCCCCTTTCTTAAGTAAAACAGTCAGGTTAAGATGCCTGACTGTTTTACTTATTATTACTTTTTCACATTATCAATAACTTTATTTAGGATTTCATCTAATTCATCAATAGTATAAACCTTCTTACCTGCTTTACGTTCTTCTTCAACTAATAGAAGTTCTTCTCTTAACTTCAACATCTCTTTCCTATGGTCAGTATCCATGTTTATTTCCTCTTATGCTGATTATTATATCATAGTTTTAAATAAAAATATTATACTCATCCACATTTTTATAAATACTACTTGCAATAGGGTTCATATAGTGTATAATAATCCCAATTTTGGGATTAAATTCAGGAGGGTAAAAATGAAAACGAGTAATGGTAAGCAGTTAGCTAAAAAGATGTTAATTGCGATGATTTGTGGTCTTGCCTGTGGGTTTGGCTGCATTATGTTAAGAGAACACTTAGTAAGTAGTGGTCAGACTGATCTTTGGACAAAGATCAATAACTTATTCTTTCAGGATATTACACAGCCTACAGCAACTAAAGCTGTTGGGATCTTCTATATTGTAGGTCAGTTATTTGTTAATTCATTACAGCTTATTATTGTACCTATGGTATTTGTATCTATTACATTAGCTATTTCAACTATCACAGATACAAAGAAGTTAGGTAGAATTTCTACTAAGACTATTTTAACTTTCTTTATTACAACTGTATGTGCATTATGTTTTGCAGGCGTGGTTGCCTCTATTGTATATCGTTTAGGATTCTTTAATGCAGTGGGTAAAGCAGCAGTAACTATCCAGCAGGGTTCTACTGGTTCTAACCCATTAAACATTATTTTAAACATTATTCCTAACAATCTTATTTCAGCTTTCTCTACTAATGGTAACGTACTTGCTATCGTGTTTATAGCAGTTGCTATGGGTCTTGCAATGAATACATTAGAAGAAGAAACAAAGACTCTAAAGAAGTTATTCGAAGAAGTGTCTAAGATTATTACTTTATTCTTATCATTTGTAGTTAATAAGTTTGCACCTATTGGTATCTTCTGCTTATTAACTAGAACATTCGCAATTTATGGTATTGATTCATTAAAACCAGCACTTGCTTATGTTGTTACAGTTGTTATTGCATTATTTATATATTTATTCTTAGCTTATCCTATCTACTTAATGTCTATGGCTAGAGTAAATCCAAAGCCATTCATGAAGAAGATGGTTAAGGTTGCTTTATTTGGTTTCTCTACTTCTTCTAGTGCTGCAACTCTTCCAATCAATAAGAGAACAGTAACTGAAGAATTAGGTGTAAATGATCAGATTGCATCATTTGTATTACCTTTAGGTATGACAATCAATATGGATGGTACAGCAATCATGCAGGTTATTGCAGCTATGTTTATTGCAGCAAGTTCTGGATATAAAGTAACATTCATGTCTATGGCAGTTATTGCAGTACTAGCATTAATTGCATCAGTTGGTACTCCAGCTGCACCAGGTGCAGGTGCTGTAATCCTATTTACTATCTTAACTGGTATGGGTTATACAAACGATGCAGCATTACTTGCATACTCATTAATTCTTTCAATCAATAGACCTATTGAAATGTTAGTTACTTCACTTAATGTAGTTGGTGATGCTTCTACTTCAGTTATTGTAGCTAAGAAAGAAAATATGATTGATAGCGAAGTATATAAAGGATAGAAGTTCTTTCTAGAAAAGGAGTCATAAAAATTAAATCTGACTCCTTTTAATGTATACTTGAAATATTCTAATAATTATGTATAATACTTATGAAGAGAGCTAGAAGATAGGGTAGCTTTTAGAGAGCCGCCTTGTTGAAAGGTTTTCTAGTAAGAAAGAGGCTTCTGATGGTGTCCTTTGAAAGGGTGCTTTAATCAGAGGCTTTTTTGCTATATAAAAAAGAAGGAATAACTAAATAGACTTGGGGTTTACTCAAGCTTTGAAAAAGTCAGGGGTATGA
>OHZL01000110.1_pt1 | contig 40199 bp, 38 predicted proteins | sample 1580531 | NCBI WGS metagenome assembly OHZL01 (sample SAMEA3882522, study PRJEB24775) | human gut metagenome | biome: human-associated habitat; feature: intestine environment; material: feces | place: Netherlands | collected 2009/2010 | reverse complement strand
GCTATACTACAGCACAGTTTAAACCGCAAAAAGACAGATGTAATGAATCAAAAGTGGCAAATGTGTTGAACCGACAATTTCAAAACCAGCCATACCGTAATGTGGTGGTAAGTGATTTAACTTATGTAAGGGTAGGAAACCACTGGAATTATATCTGTGTACTGATAGACCTTTTTAACAGGGAGATCGTTGGATATAGTGCAGGAAAACATAAAACAGCAGAGCTTGTAAAACAGGCATTTAGGAAGGTAGAAGGCAATCTGTCGGAAATCCATATCTTCCACACAGACCGGGGAAATGAATTTAAAAATGAGACGATTGAGGAACTGTTAGAAACGTTTCATATAGAACGTTCCCTGAGCCATAAGGGATGTCCTTATGATAATGCAGTGGCAGAAGCTATGTTCAAGGTCATTAAAACAGAATTCGTGTGGAATGAAACATTCCATACACTAGAAGAACTGAAGATAAAACTATGGGATTATGTAAACTGGTATAATCATCACCGTATACATTCCTCCCTAGGGTATCAAACGCCTGTACAATATCGGGAAAATAACCTAAAAAAATTTGTCTGAAAAAGTGTTGACAATCCATAATGACGTTCCACCAGACCAATAGCTTCCTTTTAATGAGCTGTAGCCGATGGATTTTTTTGCTCTTAGAGCAAAATATAATCCGTGTCCAAACATAGCGCCGGTCCGGACAACAGACTTTTTGGGACGTAATGACAAACCTTGGATTAGAATGTTCCACCAGTTTTCATTACGGGATCCATGATAAAGATAATGGATGTCCTTATCAGAAATTTGATTCTTGGAACAGTAATCATAAAAACACGCTTCGGTTACTATATTTTTAACATAAAACGCATTTTTCAGTTTATGTTCCGATTCTTTTCCAAGGAACTTTTTAATATGACGTATTTCATCCATGGTACATGGACGTATCGTCAAATTATTTTCATCCAAAATAGTATTGGATATATTGTCATTTCGTATATTATGTCTTGTTTTCTGATTGACTTTTCCAGTCATGATATCAAGTAGTGCCTCTTCTCTGGTGATTATCTCTGCAGCATCCATTTCTGTATGAGCAAGATAATCTTCAACTTTTTCCATCTTCCTTGGAATAATGGTAAAAAGCTGGGAGAGTATGGCGTTGACCTCTGATAAAGAGGTCACTGAATATAACTGATCGATTTTTTCCCTGGCAAGATCAATCATTGCCTGTGTTACATCTTTGGATGACACGATATAATTTTTTTTAATCGCATTGTCCGAGTAAGCCAAAAGTGCGTCTACCAGTTCAGCCACAAGCTGATCTGCAATAGGAGCATAATTTGACTCTGATAAGACTGTAACTACACAGTCTTGTAAATCACTCTGATCTACATAACCTTTTGTTATCTTATCTTTGTAGATTTTATCCCATGCCGCCATACTGTAAATTTTCTTTATGGCTGTAGCTCCAACACGTCCCCATTCAACCGTAAAATGAGAATCGTTCGGGAAATTTGGCAGCATCCGATAAAACTTATTGTGGTTACCTTCCGGAGTAACCATTAATAAATACGTTGCGTTCATAATGATTCCTCCTTATGCTGCTCCACGATGATTTTGTGGTTGCACGGGTTTCTTATCTACATTCTTGTAATGGGTATCGTCTTCGTATTCCCAATACTCAAACGTGAGCATTCTATATGGTATAACAAATGTTATTGCACATACAATAAAAAGGATGGATGCTGCACCGATTACTTCCGAATCGTTCGCAAAAAAGATTTGAATAGGTATAAAAGACAGCATTCCAATAAAGGAAACTGCTTTTGTAAAAAAAGCCTTCAAATTATCATTCATTTTGTTTTCCTCCAAATAAAAAATTATTTTCTCTGTAATTTATGGAAACACTCATCCAGAATAGGAGAGTGGAATTTAGAATTGCTCTATATAGAAGCCAAAAAAGGGCATAAAAAAAGACCGCTCTATAGCGATCCAAATTATAAAAGCTATGTGATCCATGTGGTATTAACATAACTTTTTGATTTATTAATTAATTTTATTTACATTGTTATATTAGCATTATATCGGTAAAGAGTCAATAAAAAGTTGATTAAAAAACAAGGGACTGTATAATATACAATCCCTTGTAAGTTGAGTTATAAACGCATAAACTCTTTTTCGATGTCTGTGCATCAGCTACCATTTTTAATACGTGGATTGCAACTTTTTTTATGTTTTGTTGCAGTGAAAAGAATTTCATCCACTGTATCTGCTATATCATAATGCATTTGCTCTTCCGGATATTCTTCTATGGCGATCATAAATCCTGTTTTACTTATCACTATTGGAATTTCGTCAGCTGTAAAACCTCGTCGTTTCATTTCATCATAAACTTTATCAATATATTTCTTTTTCTTTTCTTCTGAAATAATCATAATCATCCCTCCTTAAACTAAACGATAGGACATTTTTTTGATAAACTGTGTTGCATTTGATGTATGAAAAACAATTTGCAGAGGATAATTTTTGTTTAAAATTCTTTCTAAAGAATATAACATTTCTCCACTTTCTTTCAACTCACTTGCAATATCAGTAACTTCTATATCTGCAATACGTCCATATGTAATTTCGTAGCGGGCATCAAGATTATTTTCCTGAAATGATACGCCTCTAATATATTGTGATCCATTACGATTATTAATAATGAATTGCCCCCATCGTAAATCATCACAAAAATACTCAATGATAGGATGGGCAGATCCTTCGTCGAAATACAAAGTTATTAGGGCAGGTTTACTTTTTCGAACTTTAGCTTTGCGATATGCCCATCGTATTGCGCGGTCCTTGTCATCAGTGGTATAAAATCCCTGACCAAAATCAGTATGGGAGGAACCTTTTTTTACATCTATATTCCCTCCACAAATTTCTTTTGCACTTTCAAGATCTGTGCCATGATATAAAATTTTTAATTTCATCTTTTCCCTCGTAAATATTATAGCAAATTAATCAGATGTTGACAATGTATTTGGTAGCGGGTATTTAGCAAATTAACCCCATATAATATTTTTGATTTTCTCAAGGATATCTAAATCCAACTCTAAATGTTTTGGATTTAGGATCAGCGCATTTTCTTTCACCAGCATTCTTGTTAAAAGCTGGTACTCTAACGCCCACTTAGTTGTTTCCTGGTCAGTATCTCCATACCATGTATCAAACATGGCAAGAAGAGTAATCTTTTGGTAAGCAGAAATCTTCGGTAATTCAACGAAATACAAAGGTTCTGCATATTCGTAGGAATTAAATGCAAAAATTGCTGCTTCTCCAAGTACGTTCTTATTTGATAAAATAGTGGCTGTTCCATCTAAACTGTTTTCAAGATCAAGATATATTTCTACATCTACTATCTTATTTTTCCAAATTGTTTTCATTTTTTTCTCCTTTAACTATCATAATTAATAATGATAGTTTATGCTGTTGATATATACCTTCTGTTACCAAAAGTAGCAGAGGGTAGTAGTCATAAAAATTTAGTGCGGAACCCACAGGCAAGCCTGTGGGTATTAGTGAGTTTATATTTCAATTTTTTTGATAAATCCCTGACAAAATATTATTTGAAATTTTATCCATGACCTTGCAGTAATGATTTACTTCATCATCTGTAAAGTCATGTTCTCCCATGAAAGAGTAATGGGTGACATTTACCCTTTCCGTGGCTCTTCCAGTAAAGTATTTAGAATCGGATTCCGACGATACGGTATAATCGGTTTTGTTGAATCTGTTATCCTGATATTTTTTTATATATAGAGAATTTTCGTTTTCCTTGTAAACTTCGATATCAGGATATTTCTCTAGTGAATTTAATATTTCTACCGTGTTATCATGATTGGAATATATACTGGTAAAGATGTTCTTCCTGTATTTGTAAAGTGATGTTTCCAATTGCATATTATATGACGTGTAATCAACAGCATCATTGCCATTTCCGATATATTCATCATATTTTTTTTCAGACAAAGTAAATTCCTGTTCTCCAATATCTGTTGTAAAAATAAAATATTTTTCTCCTCCTTTTTTATATGTATCAGAAATATTGATCCGGGCAGTTCCGCTGTCAGATTTTCGTGTGATTTTTATATCCTGTGAACCTTGATATAAATCAAATTTTTTGTTACCGCATCCGGTAACAAAAAACATCAATAATAACATTAAAATTATGTTGAATTTTTTCATTTGAGTCTCCTTAATTATCAAAATTAAAAATGATAGTTTTATATTTAACTGCCCTATGCAACATAAAATGAGACATAGGGCAGTAATGGTTAGTAGTAGTTAATCCTCATCAGTCCATACATGATCGTAATCTGTATAATTAATCAGGAGTAACTTTGCAATCGTTTCTGTCAAATTGATCAGCTGTGTCGGGTTTAATTCCTTACGGCTGTTCCTAACCTCAACGATTTTATTTAATGCAAGAAAAACATCAATCGCTGTACATCCTGCAGGAAATTCTGCATCCAGCTCATCTGCGAGATCCTCTGATCCGGATCTGAGAGAGCGGTTTTTGTCAATGATATGCAAAAAACATCCTCCAGGATGCTTGATCTGCGTATTTCCCAGCTTTTCAACAAGATCTTCATTTTCTTTAAAGACCATAGCAAGACCGTCAAGCATTTTAATGAACTGATCAATGCTGTGTCCTTTATCATGGGATAAGCAGATTGGTTTTCCAAGCCTGATACGGGCTCCATCAAGATCATAGAATGGGGCTGCAGTTACGCAGCTGTTTCCAACATCTGATGTTGAAAAACGTACACCGGCTTTAACTGTCTTTGCTGATACCCCATACTCTGAGAGCATGGAAATAAATGAATCTTCCATAATGTCATCGTTTAGCATGTAATCGATTACCAGGTACTCATGGGAAAACATACCGGATGAGAATGTCATATCTGGATGATCTTCCTTCAGTTTTCGTTCAAAACGTGGGATGGTTTCGTTGGCCGGAAGAATTTCATATTCTTTCGACAGCATACTTGAAACTTTACCATCGCGATAGAGTATCTTACAGTCTGCTTTATGTAATGAAAATCCTCTGGATAGCCACTGTGCTTTTTCCATTGTAGGAAGCACGGAGATTAAAGGTTTTTCATCCATATTTGATATCGTAGATCCAGAAATACCAGCCCGTTGGCAAATCGACGTAAATGCCGTATATCTTGTTGGCTTCACAACGATGCCACCGTTAGCCGGAAAACCGAGCATAAGCCCGGTATCTCTGGCAGTTTCCATAAGTTCCTCGTTGGAATTATCCAGCGCCGGAACATTACATTTCAGACCATTTGGCAGCTCTGTTTCGAACTGCTCCTTGTACTGTTCAAAGAAAAGCGGTGCATTTGCAATCTCTTTTGCAAAACACTCCCAAATATATGGTGTGTACCATTCATCTTTTGCGATGAATTCTAATACCTTTTCTTTGTCGGCTTCAGTTTTAAGTGTAACTACTGCATCATCAGATGTAAAAAATGTATTTTCCATGATTTTATCCTCCATTTATTTGATTTAAGAGGATGCCTCCGCAGCAATATCATGGTAAGGCATACGCCAAATCAAGATACCGCTTTTTGCGGAAGGCGCAGCCCTCTGTGTAAATTTAGTCGTCCAGTAAATTCTGGACGTTCATTTCTAATTGATTGTCACATAAACTGAACATGGCACCGTCAATGGTTTGCTCTAATTTTGTGACAATCTTTTTTTTCAGATCATCAGATTCGTTGTTACTAAAAGAGAAGTAAGCATAATTATTTTTCTTCTCTACAGCAATCCGAATTCTTTCATTTATGATGCCTGCGTTTAGTTCGAAAAATTCGCGCAGATCATCAGGAATTGATTCATCCGCAATGTCATTCTCCGAAACTTCCTCCGGCAGAATTTTGAAAGATCCAATCAGCTCATGCTGGTTGATCCAGATTCTCTCTTTTTTTTCTTCTGGAAGAGTGACGACAACTTCGATTGCCTGATTTAGGAGAGACACGCCTTGACGTGTCATTCTCCATGAAATTAATTCCGGGTATTTCTTTTTCAACACCATTTCCATACGATGATGGAAATATAACTTAGACTTTTCATAATCTGAGCGGTTTTCATACTCAGAACTATTTTCATAATCCGAATCCTTTGTTTTAGCAGATGAAATAGTAGAAGCTGATTTATTTTCACTTGTTTCATTTTTTTTCGTGAGTAGAATCAATGCTATGATTATAATTATCAATTCTAACATTATTTGCCACCTGCCTTTTACGAACTAAACCGTCCTGACAAAGATAACGGCTGTATGGTTTCCTTTTTGGAGGAACCGCTGTTTTCTCCATCATTCAGTTTTTTACTTGTAGTTTTTTTAATTTCTTTTTTGGCGTCCAAATAATCTTTTGGAATAGCGAAATCCCAATCGGTTACTTTGAAACGCGGAAACTTTCCCTTTGATGGATTTTCCGTGCTGCCAAACAGATCGGTTAATATCTTATCCGAGACAGAAGAAGAAATTTTTTTCCATGCTTCATCGGAAATCATTTTCTTCTCATAGTAGGACATTTCTGCCTCTACCCAGATTGGTTTTCCTTTGTCCAGAAATCCTTTCTCAACACACGTTTTCATTCGTGAAAATGGACTCTGATCGGTTCCATCCGAAAAGAGAACCATTCTGTATTTTTCATCTCCGTTTTTTATACAAAACGAAGCGGTATCGGCACCATTTGATGCCTTATCAAACTTTACTTTTCCATCCAATACATAGGAATGGAAAATTACTTTTGCTGACATATTAATTCCTCCTTAAATTACCTTTTTGATGGCAGATTCAATCTCCCCTGATAATTCCATCTGTATAAATTCTTTACAAATGGATTTGATTTTTTTTGCATCCTCCTGATATGGACGTAATGGAAGAGGAAGCGAAAATAAGATATTTCCATTTCCATCGTGCCATTTCTTTAATTCTGCGAGTATTTCATTATCTGATGCCTTTTGATCAAACTCCACAGCACGTCTGATCATAACATTGATTAGCAAAATGCTGTTATGAACCTGGGCGTATCCCATTTCTTCAATAATTTGTGCTAACATAAGTAGCACACCTCCTTTTTAATTTTAGTATGTATGGAAACATGCAACCAGAGCTGGCAGCATGTAATTTAGATTTAGATGCCATATGGCATAAAAAAAGGACCGCAAGAGGCAGTCCTTATATAGAAAACTGTGAACTGGGTAGGTTCCTGGGTAGGTTCACAAGAATTCCCGATTTATTTAATTTAATTTTTTTAACACAATTAATATAGCATAATTTTCATATTAATGCAAGTAAAAAAGGTATATTGTGGTATAATATACCAAATTATAACTTTGCGGAGGAAAAGGAATGGATTTAAGAGAAAAAACAAGAGAAGAACTGTTGTGCGAAATACATAATTTAAAAAAAACATGCGATTATTTATATAATGCATCCTGTAATTTGGATGACATATCTACTTTTAATAGGAAATTAAGCAGTGGAACAGAACAAATTGCATCCTCATACCGTAAAATAGTATCTATTCGAAATATGCTTGCGGATATTACAGATTATCAATATATGCCTGTAAAGCCGGCTTTTCATATTGAAAAGAAAGAAGGAATGTATTATTTTCGGTTTAATGAACCGCTGCCACACCGGATTACGATTGATAAGTATGCGGGGAGACTGCGATATGAATATGATCCCAATGTATATTATTCCGGATATAGATCAGCCATTGAACAGTGGTTAAAAGAGAATGATCCAAATTTGTTTTCTCAAAAGGCAATGTTATATGTCGTAAACCATGGTTCCACGCAAAATATGAGAGACAACGACAATATAGAAGTAAAGACGTTCATTGATGCTGCCATAAAGGGAATATTTATCAGGGATGATACGCCGGATTGTTTGTCATTATGTTTTGATTTTGTAGAAGATGAAAAGGAATATACGGAAACTTATCTTGGAAATATTAATGATATAATTGCGTTATTGCACTATAATCTTCGTTAAAAAGACTACAACGAAATATCAAAATTAAAAATGATAGTTAGTTATCTTTTTAATTTTGATAGTCGTCATGTGCGATAATTACCTCATATTTAGGTGATGCAGAAACAAACCAGGATGTTGCGAGTTGCAGCAACATCCTGGTTTGTTAAGCAAGTGCTTTTTCGAAGTCCTCTAATAACTTAATGGCATTTGCATCACCTGATTCTTTGAGAAGAGGGAAATGTCTTTCTAATTTTGCCTGGAATGATGAATGTTTAGGGTCTAATCCACGTCCAACATACTCATTATGATCGTAAAGTCCATCTAAAAACCGAGTGCAAATGTCTATGTACGTTTCTTTCGATGCATTTATAAGTTTTGCATATGAAGCAAGATGGATGTCATATAACAGAGAAAAGATATGTAATGTATAACTAATGACATAACTTTTATCGGTTAGTTCTGAAAATGTTTTTCGTGGCAGCTCGTCTAATGAGTAACCAAGTTTTAATCCGTTTGTGTATGCCAAAACACAAGCGAATGAATGCATGGAGTTGATACAAATAAGTTTCCATGTTACATAATAATTAAACATTTCGTCTGTGTCGCAAAAAATGAATTCGGAACGATCAAAAATAGGAGAAGTTTTGAATTCATTTTCTAAGTTATAGCAGGAAGGGGGAAAAATCAAAATACAGTCTTTCCCACATGTTACATAAACGGTATGATTTGGATGATCATACTGAACCGCACTACAAACAGAATGAGCAACACACTGGTGAATCTGAATATACTTATTTGTATTCATCTGACGAGCTGTATTAGCAACAGCAGGATCATTGTCAAAAACACAAATATGTGTTGGTTTTGTGATATATGGTGCAAGAAGCGGAAGATATGTGTGGTATAATCCATCTCTGCATGCCGAGAAAATAATGCCACCATTAACACAATCAACGACTTCTTCAAATGAAGTAGAATAACAGTTTAATACCTTTACATCAGAATTATCGTTTTCTGTCAACATAATAGAAGGTTTTTCTGTTACCGTTAGCATTGTGTAATCACGATTATCTAAACCATTTAAGATACAGTGGTGGATATCCTCCAATGTATTATTCCTGGTTATTATCACTGGCGTACGACCAGCTTCAATAATTGATGTCGCTAATGAGCCCAATGAGAGTCCCTTATCCCCTAATACCATCGTATATTCAACCATGATTTGTCTCCTCCTTATTATTTATAATACCTAGACAAATTTATGGCTGAACAAAAGGCTCTTATAAATTGTAGTCTAGGAATACATAGTGTATGTGAAAATTGTTATGATTTCATTTGTTTCTGCAGACATACGTCAATTCTATTATGTAGGTTTTCGGCGGTGTCTGTAATATAATTTTCCTTATTTGCATTATCAGCCATTTTTTGAGTAACATAAAAAAGACGAAATGCAATATCAAGTGGAATATCCTTGCTATCAGCAATTTTTTCTAATTTACATACTGATGCGCGGCTTAAATGCAATGTGTCTGCAAATTGCTGCTGTGTAAAATTTAGTAAAACGCGCAGCATTGCAATTTCTCTTCCAATAGGAATATCTTCATTTATAAATTTTTTTTTCTGCATATGTTTTCCTCATTTTCTATTTTTGTGGTTCACCCCCTATTTTTCCCCAATCACCACTATTATATTTTTATTAGACATGTTAACACCTCCCATTTTTGTCATACACTAACCGTATTCCAAAAGCACCTCCTCTCTTTATCTATTGAGATTATACAATATAGATTACAAAATGTCAACTAGATTTACAAAAATCATTTTGAATGACATAAGGTAAACTGAAAATGATATATTTATTATGTTCCAAGATACTTAACAAATGAAAAAGCATAATTTGTGACAAGGAAGTGAATATTATGGATACGTTAGTGACGTATAATGCAGACGTGGTTGTATTTGAGCAGTTTGACTATACTGGTTAGAAATATAAAAAACTGTACATACTGGCTCCGCCACATGTACAGTCAATGGTAAAAGAGAGGATATATACATAAGATCTATATAAATCTAGTCTCAAAAACATCATTTAAATTTTTTTTGGATTATATGAGGAAGGTGATAATAAACCACTTGAAAACTCAGATATTCTTTCAGAAACTGATTCCGAATCATCTATGTAATGTTCTGCAGTTACTTTAATATCGGAATGGCCCAATGCTTGCTGCACCAGGTAAACATCGTGGCTGCTTTTATAAAGTTCTGTACCAAATCCTCGCCTGAGAGAGTGCGGGGATATCTTTTTTAGTGCTACGGTACTTTTTCCGTATTTTTCGACTATACGTTCTACAGATCGTACTGTAAGCCTGTTATGATCAGTACCACGAGATGATAAAAACAAGGCTCTTTGTGAATCATCATATGATTTTCGCTCAAATTGAATGTAATCCTGCAAGATCTGAACCAACTCTTCATTGAGTGATATTAAATCTTCAGATCCACCTTTACGAATGACTTTTACTTTCATTTTTTTCCAGTCGATATCATCAAGATCAATGCCAACCAATTCAGATACACGCATTCCAGTACCGGATAGAAGAGCAAGGATAGCATAATCCCGTAGGTTCGTTCTTTTCGCATAGGAACGTTTCTTTTCATCCAAAGCATCGCCTGACGCAGCTCCATCGAGAAGTTCGGAAAATTCTTCTTTATTTAATCTGGGTTTCTTTTTTTTGTGTATACGAGGCGAATCGACTAATTTAGCCGGATTTGAGGATGTGATATCGCTAATCATGAGATAACTATAAAAGTTTCGCAGACTGGACAGTTTCCGGGCGCGGCCTTGGGCGTTATTTCCTTTTTTATTTGAATCAGGAACCTTTTCCCCGTTATCATCCTTGTAGTTAATAAGAAAATGCATATATTCCTGTATATCTGTAGGACGTAACGAATCCAAAATCTGAATTGTAACATCTTTGTAGGTATTTATTTGAGGATTGTATACTGTTAAAAAGTAAAAAAAAGTCTGTAGATCATGCATATATCCATAAATCGTGTTGTATGATCGCTCTAACGATTCAAGGTATTTTACATAATCACGGCATACGTCTGGCATTTGTTTTAATTCCTCATATATTTTTTTCGCGAGTATTTCGTTGTGTTCTTCTCGGTATGACATAAAGCTTTCCTCCATAATTTATGGTAAATGCATTGTGTTTTATATATTATAAGATATTTTTATAAAAAACGCAATACTATGACGTTAAATTATTATTTAACGACTAACTTTACCACTACTATACCAAAGCTGGACTTCTATTTTTCGGATGGCAATTGTCTATATATGTGTCAAATGAAGAAAAGGTGGTTCTTTCTGTGAAGAAAAGTCTAATAGATGGTTCTTTAAAGCGATTTTCAATAATATTTATACAATTTTTGTGAACAAAAGTTGGTTCTTTGAAATTGAATGAAACAACTTTTGTTCACAAAAATATCTTCTGGTTTGAATAATATGTTTAGTACTAATATAATAAAATTTCATCTTCTTTGTTTTTTACAATAATATAAACAGGGTAATTCCAATTATTATACGAAACTGAGGCTGCACTCGTACATGGATATTCACTTGGGTGATTGTCACGAAAACAACTATAGATATGTTTATACCGTGCCAAAGTGAATTCCATTAATATAAAGTTATACAATTCTATGTAATCGTCTATATCTATGCCTAACTGAAAGGAAATTCTTTGTATAAGAAAAATTGCATCAGAGTATTCATTATCTGATAAAAAAATTCTTTTTATATTTCCGTCTAAATCTCTGCGTAATCCATAGTTCAATTGATCAACATAACTTTTGCATTGGAGCTCTTTAATCAAGAAAAAAATTGATAACAACTCTATATTGTGTTCGCCTATTTCATAACGACAATACCTATCTGAAATATGCCAAAAATGTTTTAGAATTACATTATGCTCATATTTGTTTAGAATGTACTGGTTTAGTGCTTCTGACATTACAATTTTATGGGTCGATTCTGCTAAATCACGAACTATAAATAGTCGAGGTGTTTGTTTAGTTTTTCCCGTTAAAATTAAATCCTTTAATACAGCTTTTTGTGTAGTACTAAATTCCGTATATCTGTGAAAACTATTACCTTTTTCTTGATATAAAAGCAGGACATCTACAATATTTATTTTTTTATATTTATTTATTCTTCGCAGGCGTTTACAAATATTGTCCTTTCTCCAAAATTCAAGGATTCCGTCTGACATAGATGGCGCTACAGCAATTTTTTTGTCACATTGCTCACATTGAAAAGCTGTTACGTCTGCAATTCTTTTTCTCTTTAAAATATATGTATTTATGCATGAACATCTATATAGTAATGGTGTTTTCTGATGAATGAAACATTCATCTAAAAAATATAATTGATGTAAGAATGAATGATATCCAGATTTCATACATATAGGACAATACCGTAATCTATTATCAAAAATTCCATCTAAATGTGTAAAGTTTGTAAATAACTCAGCATCAATATGCAAAAAACTGCGTACTTGCTTGATTTTGTATGCCTGTTTCCTATAAATTAGCAATTGGGGACAAAAAATTGTATATGTACTATCTGCACCAATATGAATTATTTTACCTAGTTGCCCAGATTCAAGAACATTAACTGCTCGAAATTTTTCAATACGTCCCCACAATGATTCGTATGGTAAATTCCACTCTTCATTCCAAGTATATCCTGCTTTTCCGTTATCCAATGGGTACATTAAAATACAACCTTTCTGCGGCGACATATCCAGAATTAAAAATAGAATTTCGCCATGCTTCATCTGTTGGAAAATATAGTTTTTTTCCAGTAATGCCATAGTTGTTTAAACAATATTTTATTGTATTAACAAAATACATCATAGGAATCTCTGACGCAGATGGAATACCTATTTCCTTCATTATTTTCAAATATTCGTCCATTAGCGTATCAGCACAGGAAAATAAGCGTTTTCCATCCAAAAACGCATCTGGGAAAAATTCTTTTGCCAAAGAGATCTGCTCTCCCACTATTTCTAATGGTTGGTCATAGTTTGCTAGGCAGATAGACATTTCTTTTGCGGATTGAATGCCATGAAAGTGGCACTCTTCTACCATAAATCTTCCTACAATTTGGTGTTGCTTTGCCAGAATAAGAGCCTGCTTTCGAGCAATCAGTTCTTCTGAACCAACTAAAAAAACATATAAATGGATATTTTTTAAATTTAAGTTGTTATAAATATCCATAAGCCATTTAAAATCTTTTTCTGTAAAGTTATAGGCTTCATCAATGAAAAGAATGATTTTTCGATATTTTGTATTGCAAGCACATGTGAAAAGTGAATTTAATAAGCGCTCTTTAAGCATACTCACGGTTCCTTTATCAAATTCTGGATGTCCTACAACCTTCAACAATTCTGAATAAAAAAATTTGTCTTTAGCTATATGTTCTGTAGCATTTAAGACGTAGATAGGTAATTCTCGTCCATATTTTGCTTTTAAGACAGATGCAATATAAAGAATTGCACGGGTTTTTCCAATTCGCGGACGACCATAAATAATAGAACCTGGTGTCCCATCAGACACCCAGCGAAAAACTTGTTTCTGTAATTCCATGATAGCAGGTGTCGTAATATTAAATTCATTTGAAACAAAATAATTATCTAACGTATCTTGTGATATTATCATTCTAAAGTTCCCATTATATTAGCCCTTGCCGATATGCTTCTTCTAAAGAACCAGCGTTCATTATTGCTTCCATTTCTTCTGAAGTATAATTTTCGCGCTTTTTCCTAATTGCATCTTCTTCAGATATCGTGGTGTATGAATTAGTTAAATAAGGTGAGTCTGGCATAGAAACAATATTTTTAGGAATATCCGAAATAGTTCCATTGAGTTCTTTTCCCTGTTCAGCACGTATGCGAGCTGCTTTAGTTCTTGCTCTGCGTTCATTAGCAGCACGTTCATTTAATTCATTTTCCAACTCTGTTAATGGAGCATAGAAGGGATTGTTTTTCTGTTTATTATAATTTGCGAGTTTCATGGCTTCTTCTCTTGTTTTTAAAGAATGGCTGCGTCTGCCCCACTCGCCTACGGCTGTTAAAATGCCAAGTTCTGTACCATCCTCAAAAAATCCTCTTATAGTACTGATATCATCCGGATTAATGTCAATTATCAGTTTTTGTCCTATAAGTCCCATGGATTGAGACAGAATATCATTTCGATATTCTGTACCTTTATAAGTAATATAAGGTCGTTTACCATTTTTAATACTACCGCGTATTGTTTTTATTTCCGTAATATTTGTAAGTTCATAGACTTTTCTTTTCATTGCAGAATCAGCAATACATGGTTGCATTCCTGCTTCTATAATCCGGCGTTGCATACATTCAAGAGGAGTTTGATTATCCAAAGAAGAATGAGGACTATTATTATATAATGCAATAAAATATTCTGTAAGTTGTGCTATATCATTGTATGTAATTTGGTATGTAACAGAATCTTTTTCTGCATTATTTCTACGTACATCATTTATGTTGCTTCCGGTCGTAGATACAGTTCGATGATAGCCGTTCTCTTCAAGGGTTTTAAATACACGTTCAACAATACCTCTGGTTTCAGGAGTTGCTACAGAACCAAAATTCATTGAACAATATAGCTGTGAGCATAATTTGTCAATGACATTTTGGGCTAAATGGGATTTGGCATTGTCTAACATAATCGTATTTGGCATAGCCCATGCTATGGCAGGAATTGCCAATGACGGGAAACCGTAATTATCTGGATATTTTAATCCTGCAAGAGAAAATTCAATTGGAGTTTTGGGTATAATTGCATTTCGGATAGCACGTAAAACATCTGTTTGATTGTAATTTTCATTAGTGGTAAGACTATATCCTAAAATGGTTCTTGTCGAAACATCAATAACGGCAATTAGCCACATTCTCATTGCCGGCATTCTGACTAACTCGCCATGTTTATTAATGACATCTACTGTGTATAACATGTCTATTTTATGTCCGTCTAGTTGCACTACAGAAAATGGTGCCAGCGGCACAGGACGCATGCTCCTTCCAATGCCAGTAGAGTAGAATTTTTGCCGAACATTCTTATCAGCACGCCGCATAGAATTATTAGCATTTGATAATTCTAAGTTTTTTATATATTTATAAAAAGACCTTCTTGCCCTATCTGATGTATTAAATGGATATTCATAATCTTGAATTCCTACATCTCTACATTTTTCAAGAAATTTATAATATAGGTTACCGATTGTAATATTTTTTTCCAGAATAGTCTTAGAGTTTTTAAAGTAAGTATCAGATATAAACTCCGAAAGAATTGGATGTTTTAGTAATAGTTGAGAAAATGCTCCACGACTTTTAGACTGAGAATTTTTTATCGGTATAGGGAGCATCCCAAAGTTTGTGTAAACCTCCAAACTGATGTAAGATAAAATTACTCAGTTTGGAGGTTTACACAAACTTTGGGATGCTCCCTACTTAATAAGCGCATTAACAATCTCACTTTCCTAGGGCGTAATTGTTAATGCCTTTTTTCTGTAAATCAATATTATAATTATAATACTATATTTTCCCATAACTGTAAATTACAAAAATATTTATGAACCATATTTAATTCATTATTTTTTTTACATACCATTACGCAGAAAAGAACCACATTTAGGTCACAATTTTATGAACTAAATGTGGTTCTTTCAATAAAAATAACATTAGTTTTTCAGTATTTTATGTACGCATCAAAGAACCAACTTTAGTTCATCTGACAATATGCAGTTACAAATTCTTCCATATACACATCCTGCCATCCATTGCTACAAATATATTCAGTTACCCATTTTATTTTTTCTTGTTTTCAAATTTATCACATAGCCCCTTAATCCATTCTTTCCGGGGAATCTGTGCAATCCATTCATCAGGAATACCACTTTCAATGCCATAACCGTAATAAATTCCTGCAAGCCCACCAGCAACCGCCGCTACTGTATCGGTATCACCACCCAAGTTTACAGCCAGCAGAACGCATTCCCGATAGCTGCATGAATTCAGGAAACACCAAATAGCAGCTTCCAGCGTGTCCACTACATACCCGGAACTTTTAATTTCGTCACGCTCAAACTTATCAATTTTAGGAAGGAAACGGAATTCTTGCCACATTTCCGTTTCACCGAAAACCCCACCCACAATCTGAATTGTATTGGAAAGGGCTGAACGCTTATCAATTCCGTTCAACAAATCTTCAACCATGAACGCATAGATGAAGCAAGCGATATGTGAAATTGGGTGATCATGGGTAAGTCCTGCAATCCTTTTCACCGTTACCATTTTGTCATGTGGATCATCTTCCGCAAACATAGCCACGGGAAGAATACGCATCAATGCGCCGTTTCCGTTATCCATACGGGTTTTACCGCCACATTTCAACGGATCAATACCATGTGCATATCTTACAATTGCCCGCCGTGTTGCTCCTCCCACATCAAACACCTTTCCCCACGGGGTAAATTTGGAATTCTGCAACCACTCATAGAAATTGTTCATAATATCGGAAGGGTCAATTATACCCAAACGCCCGATACTTTCAAGGGTTGCAAGGGTCATTGAACTATCGTCTGACCATGTACCGGGCTTCTGATTATAAGTTCCAAACCCAATCATATCAGTTAATTCATAAGAATCCCGTTCCTTGAATTCAACTGGAACGCCCAAAGCATCACCAGTCACAACGCCCATAATTCCATCAAAAATTTTGCTCATACTTCGTACCCTCCATTTCTTTGCACTAAAAAGACAACAAGTTATATATTCTCTGGTTGCCTTTGTGTTGGTTACTATGATATTCCAATAAAATCTTTTCCTAATCCACCGGCCACAGTAATGTAAATTCCATACTGCTCAAGTTCTTCCTTTGTACATCCTAATTCATTCTGGATCATTTCAAACCATTCTTCTTCATTGTCATACTGTTCAAATGTTTCATCAATCAAAAGACTAATTGCGTTGTACAGTATTGTTTTTAATCTATCTTCCATTTAAATCGCTCCAATCCTCTTATAATAGTCCATTATAGCACCTCTTTCCCATTTCATATACTTTATTTAATATATCATACATTGTTTTCACATCCTCTGTTTTTCTTGTATCATAAGCAAATACAATGCCGCCCTCTTCACTTCCATTTTCTCCGAAGCACGAAATATACTGTCTGAAACACTTAATCATGGTTTGTACATTTGTCTCTTTTCTTGTAGCTGCAGCACTCAATAAATAAAAAACTTTTTTTCCATATAATCTTCAATTGCAAAAGTTCTGTCAATCATTCTTTTCATCAAAGAGGGCCAGGTATAAAAGTAAACCGGACATGCTAAAACAATTACATCTGCTTTATACATTTCATCATATATTTCATTCATATCATCGTCTTGAACACATTTTCCTCCATTTTGTTGGCAAATAGCACAACCACTACAATCTATTATTGTTTTATCCTTCAATACAATTTCCGTTACAGCATTATGATTTTCAATTGCGCCTTTGGCAAATATATCAGCCATTGTTGCAGTATTTCCTTTTGTCCTTGGACTTCCTTTAATTATTAAAACATTTTTATTCATATAAATTATGTCACTTTCTATATCCTTTATTTAAATTTTTAATCAGTCTAATTATTAAAACTTAGCTTTCTCGTATTCACTCATTATATCATTTAAATGTTTCACGTGAAATATTCCTATTATATTATTTAATACCTTATATTTGTCACTAAATATTGTATTTGATATATACTATAATATATTTCCGAATTACATAATAATTAAGATTATACCCCATCATATAATTTAAAAAACAAAATATTAACCTATACAATATAAAATCATACATTATTCATTTTTAAAATAATATACTTTATGACATTTATTATACATCCAACACGTAAGGAATCCGACATACATATACATTTAAAACGAATCTACGCAGTAAATTTAGAGTATGTTTGAAATCACTTCTATACGTAGCAGCGCTCGTACACGGCTGTACGAGTGAGTCCATAATGAGCCATTAAGGCAAATATGGACGGTGGCGTACTGCTTTTTCAGCATATATGTGATTTCTTACATACTCTTAGTTGCAGAGTAAAACGAGTGCGGAATGTATATGTATGACGGATTCCGTACTACTGTCAATAAACTATATTAAATAATCAATAAAGGAATGTTTCACGTGAAACATTTTGTATAATTCAATAAATATGTATAGTACTTCCACAATTCAAGGAATCCGGTATACATATACATTCCAAACGAGTCTACGCAGTAACTTAGAGTATGTTTGAAATCACTTCTATACATAGCAACGCTTGTACACGGATGTACAAGCGAGTCCATACTGAGCCACGATGGCGAATATGGACGGTTGCGTCCTACTGTCTCAACCTATATGTGATTTCTTACATACTCTTGGTTGCGGAGTAAAACGAGTGCAGAATGTATATGTATGACGGATTCCGTATTACTGTCAATAAACAATATTAATCACTATAAATCAAATCATATATTAGAAGAGGAATGTTTCACGTGAAACACTATATTTTATTATTTAATTCTAGAGTATTATACCATAGAATTTTTATAGTACACTCACAACGTAAGGAATCCGCCATACATATACATTCCAAACGAGTCTACGCAGCAACTTAGAGTATGTTTGAAATCACTTCAACACATAGCAGCGCTCGTACACGGATGTACGAGCGAGTCCATACTGAGCCACGATGGCGAATATGGACGGTTGCGTACTACTGTCTCAACCTATATGTGATTTCTTACATACTCTTAGTTACGGAGTAAAACGAGTGCGGAATGAATATGCATGACGGATTCCGTACTACTGTCAATATACTATATTAAATAATCAAAAAGGAATGTTTCACGTGAAACATTCCTCTAATAAAATTCAAATAAAATATAAAACGTATATTACATAATCTGAATAATGTTGTTACGGATTGCAAATACCGCGGCCTGAGTACGATCAGTAACCTCAAGCTTCTTGAAAATACTTGAAATATGATTCTTAACAGTTCTCTCACTAATCTTCATTTCCTTAGCAATATCTCTGTTAAACTTACCAACAGCCATTTCTTTAAGTACTTCCATCTCTCTCTTAGTAAGAGCATCTATCTTAAGCTCATCCTCATTCTTCTGAATCATCTTAGAATTAAGAGCCGGAATAAGACTAGGCTGTATATAAGTCTCGCCATCAGCAATAGTGAAAATAGCCTTTTTAAGCTCAGCAGACTCAGAATCCTTCAGTACATATCCGTTGATTCCGATATCTACAGCCTTCATAAGATATTCTGTCTCATTGTGAACAGTAAGAACAAGTACCTTTACCTTAGACTTTCTGTCCTTTAAAGCTTTTAATACCTCAAGACCATTCATCTTTGGCATATTGATATCCAAAAGTAATACATCAGGTCTAAAGGTCTTTAATTTATCAAGACAATCCTCACCATTCTCTGCCTCAGCAATAACCTTGATATCACCGTCGAGCTCCAGCAGATTTTTAAGTCCCTCTCTGATCATAGAATGATCATCTGTAATCATAATGTTAATAGCCATAATTTAGTCCTCCTTATTTACAGGTATAATTACCTTAACTATACACCCCTCACCGGGTTTTGATGAAATAGATATTTTACCGGAAAGAAGATAAATTCTTTCCTTCATCATAGATAATCCAAAGCCTGAATTATCATCTCTGGTAAACTCAGGAATGGCAGATGTATCAAAACCATCTCCATCATCCTTTATTGTCAAAGTAAGTGATTTTGGTTCATACTTTAATGAAACATTAATTTCTTTGGCATGACCATGCTTGATAGAATTACTGCAAGCCTCCTGAATGACCCTGAGTAAGGTTAGTGACACAAGACTGTCTACCATGTACTCATCACCGGATGTCTTGAAATTGCATCTTATATTATTTGAATTGCGAAGCTTATCAAGCGCACGCTCAACAGTAATATTAAATCCAATATCATCAAATGACATAGGTCTTAAATTATAAATCATATTTCGAAGCTCATTGATAATATCCTTCAGTATCTTTCCCTGAGACGTGAGCTCAAGCCGGCACCTGATAGGGTCAACATCCATAAGTTTAAGACAAAGCTCTGTCTTGTGAGTGAGTGATGTCAGACTCTGTACAGTAGAATCGTGCAAATCACGGGCGATACGCTGTCTCTCGCTCTCCACAGTCTGTAAAATCACCCTCTTAAAAGCATCACTATCCTCTTCGTTGATAACATCAGATATGGCCTCTGAAATTTCTACTTCATTAGTTGTCTCATCAGAATTATACACTCTGATAACACTGTTGATTTCATCAATCTTACAATCAATATCAGAAATCTGTTTGTGTAAAGACTTTATCTGAGGCTCAATCAGCTTCTGCTCTTCCTTAAGTTCCTTAACTTTACTCTTATTATATGAATTGATTTCACGTGGAGTAAAAGCCTCAAAGCTTTCATCGGATTTTCCTTCAAGCATCTGGATAATCTTGATATTTTCTTTAAAATGATTCTCAGCGGCAGTAAGTTTTTCTATAAGCGCATACTTGCTGTCATAAAATTCATCTCTTGTTTTCTCTAAATATTTTTTAACCATAATCACCGAACATTTGTTTGTATAATTAATTTATCTACGATATAATTATATATCATTTTTACTATATTTAAAAGCAATTATAAAAAATAATTGTATAAAACTTCTTTTTTGTTATAATATAGTTATAAGAATACAAAATCAATATATCAAATTTTTCAGATAAAAACAAGGAGGTTATAATATGAAAAAAAGTACAAAAAATCTGCTTTTTCTCACATCTGCAGTGATTGCCGGAATGCATATATACAACAGAGTTGTAGACTCTAATGCCGAAAGAAAAAATGCACTCAAAGTAGACAATGGCCACTACTACAAATGGAAAGAAGGAAATATCTTTTATACAAAAACCGGCACCGGTAAGCCAATACTTTTAATACACGACACCGACTCCGGAGCATCCGGTGAAGAATGGGCAAAGGTAGCTAAAAAGCTTGCAAAGAACAATACCGTATACACTATTGATTTGCTTGGATGTGGCCGCTCGGACAAGCCTTCCATCCAATATACAAGCTACATGTATGTACAGATTATCACAGCTTTTGTAAATGACGTAATCGGAAAGCCTGTTAACGTAGCTGCAACCAATCTTTCAACAGCTCCTGTAATCATGGCAAATGCTCTGTCAAAGGATTTATTTAATAAAATTATACTTATAAACCCTGTATCATTGCAACAGCTTAAATGCATACCTGACAAGAGCACCAAATTTAAGCAGAACATAATAAATCTGCCAATCATAGGTACATTTATATACAATAAGCTTATGAGCCCTATCAAGGTAGATTTACTCTTCAGAAATAAATTTATTTCAAGAGGCCAGCTCATATCAGATAATATGAAGGATGCATACTATGAGTCCGCACATAAAGGGCAAAGCCGCGGCAAATATCTTTACTCAAGCATTTTATCAAACTATATCAATACTAATATTGCGCCCGCTCTCAAGAACCTGGACAAGGATGTATCAATTATAGCATCAACAGGAATAAAAAATAATATGGATGTTATCAACAATTACCATAAGCTAAACAGTAAATGCGACATCATCCATATTGCAAATGCAAAGCTTTATCCTCAGTTAGAGTTACCGGAGAAGACAGCTTCAATTATTAAAAAAATTGTTACTAACTAATTCTATACTTTAATCTAAAATAAGGCACCGCCTATAACTATTCTTCAACAATTATAACGGTTTTTTACAATGGTTTCTTTGAAGGCAGTCCGGCTTTTCTCGGATACTTGTTGCTCGTATTCATAACCTTATCAATTATGACAAAAGAGCGATGATTATCCGAGTAGCCAAACTGCTCTATTTTATTCAGCTTTCCTCCCAACAGATAAATGGCCGACTTTGCATCTGCCACCTCGCTCTCGCACTCACCTGATTTATATGACACAAAGCAGCCTCCCATTTTCACAAACGGCAGACAGTATTCTGAAAGAGTAGACAGATTTGCAACTGCTCTCGATACACAAATATCATAAGCTGCTCTGTGCTCTTTATCCCTGGCAAAATCCTCTGCCCTGCCATGAACTGCTTCAATATCCTTAAGCTCAAGCGCTTCAATAACTTCATTTAAAAATCCAACTCTCTTATTAAGTGAATCTAATAAAGTAATCTTAAGCTGAGGAAAAGCTATCTTAAGAGGAATACCGGGAAAACCAGCTCCGGTTCCGACATCAATGATATTTTTTTCCGCGTTTAAATCTAATGTGTGGCATAAAAACAAGCTATCAAGGAAGTGTTTCTCTATTACCTCGTCGAAATCTGTGATGGCAGTAAGGTTCATAACCTTGTTTTTTTCGATAAGCATGTCATAATATAGCTCAAATTGCTCTAATTGTGAATTATTTAATGTACATTTAATTTTTGATAATTCATCAGTGAAGTGTGTGAAATCATATTTCATATTTTATTCTCCATTATTATTGTTCAACGCTTGTATTATCTGGGTTTAATCTAGAAAATAAATCAGGATTTGAGTATTTTAATTGTTCCAGAAATACAAGTAAAACCGATATATCAGCCGGTGTGACACCTGAAATTCTGGATGCCTGACCTATACTAAGCGGCTGAAATTCATTCAGCTTCTGCTGTGCTTCAATTCTCAGACCCGAAATAGTATTATAATCAAAATCAGTAGGTAACAGTTTTTTCTCAAGCTTCTTAAAATGAGAGACCTGCTTGATCTGTCTTGAAATATACCCTGCGTACTTAATAAGAATATTAATCTGTTCTCTTGTGTCATCAGATAGCTTAGGTCTGTCGGGATCTATCGGAGCGAGCTTGTCATAATCCAGCTCAGGTCTTCTGATAAGCTCCTCAAGTGTGGTTCCGTTGCTTAGCTCTATACTGTTGTATTTCTTCAGAATCTCCTGTACATCAGCCCTTGCACCGATATTTACATGCGACACTCTCTCTATTTCTTTATCAATAAGCTCTTTCTTTTTACATACATAGTCATATCTTTCCTTTGAAATCAGACCAACCTCGTATCCCTTCTCGGTGAGACGCAAATCTGCATTGTCCTGTCTTAAAAGGAGACGATATTCCGCTCTAGAAGTCATCATGCGGTAAGGTTCTCTATTTTTCTTAGTGACAAGATCATCTATCAATACACCTATGTACGCTTCTGACCTGTCAAGTATCAATGGCTTTTTGCCAAGTATCTTCATGGCTGCATTGATGCCGGCGATAAGTCCCTGACATGCAGCCTCCTCATATCCGGACGAACCGTTGAACTGTCCACCACTGAACAGACCATGTATTTTCTTAAACTCGAGCGATGCATATAGCTGGTTTGCATTGATACAGTCGTACTCTATGGCATAAGCGTCTCTTACTATCTTCACATTTTCAAGTCCCGGAAGAGTGCGGTACATCTCATACTGCACATCCTCAGGCATAGACGAAGACATACCTCCGACATACATCTCGTTTGTATTAAGCCCCTCCGGCTCAATAAATATCTGATGTCTTTCCTTTTCAGCAAACTTAACCACCTTATCCTCTATTGAAGGACAATACCTAGGACCTGTTCCCTCTATGATTCCTGCATAAATCGGTGAACGGTCGAGATTGTTTCTGATAATCTCATGGGTCTTATTATTCGTATATGTAAGCCAGCATGAAACCTGATCAATCTGCACACTTTCAGGATCAGTTGTAAATGAAAACGGCACTACCCTCTCGTCACCGAACTGTTCCTCCATCTTGGAAAAATCAAGACTTCTCTTATCTACACGCGCTGGAGTTCCTGTTTTGAATCTGCGCATCTCAATTCCGTGATCTATGAGCGACTGAGTCAGATGGTTGGCTGCCAAAAGTCCATTCGGACCTGTATGAGTGATCATCTCGCCGGTTAAGCATCTGGCTCTTAAATATGTACCGGTGCACAGCACAATCGCCTTACAATGATATAAAGCTCCCGAAATAGTTTTTGCACCGACTATATTATTATTCTCATCGGTAACAATCTCAGAAACCTCACCCTGTCTGATGGTCAGATGGTCTGTATTTTGAAGGGTTTTTCTCATTTCCATACTATATTCCGCTTTATCTGCCTGCGCGCGGAGAGAATGAACAGCAGGCCCCTTCGATTTATTTAGCATCTTTGACTGGATAAAAGTCTTGTCAATGTTTTTTCCCATCTCGCCGCCAAGTGCATCAATCTCTCTGACGAGATGCCCCTTCGAGCTACCACCGATATTCGGATTACATGGCATGAGCGCTATACTGTCCACGCTTACCGTGAAAACAATAGTCTCAAGTCCAAGCCTGGCACACGCAAGTGCTGCCTCACATCCCGCATGTCCTGCACCAACTACAACAACATCATAATTTTCTTCAACAAACTTACTGCACATAACTGCCTACTTTCCCATACAAAATTTACTGAATATCTCATCCATCAGATCATCCTCAACCGATTCTCCTATTATGAGTCCAAGCGACTCATACGCACTCATCAAATCAATCGAATAAAAATCCTCCGGCATATCATCATCAATACTGTTCATAACAAGCTTAAGACTTTCCTTAGCATCTGACAATAGTTTTTTGTGCCTGATATTTGTGATATAAATCTCATCATTGAATGAGACCTGTCCATCAAAAAACATTTCCTTTATTGTATCAGAAAGCTCATCTATTCCCGAGCTTTCCTTTGCAGAAACCGAAATAACCGTTTTATCCACAAGCTTTTTTATATCATCTGCCGACACCTTTGAAGCCAGATCCGACTTATTTAGTAAAATGACAGCCTTTTTATCTTTAATAAAATTGATAATATCATAATCATTATCATCAAGTGCAACGGACGAATCAACTACATATATGATTAAATCAGCTTCATCGGCATGCTCCATTGCCTTTTTCACACCAATTTTTTCAACAACATCCTCTGTGCTTCTGATGCCTGCAGTATCAACGAGATTTAAGGTGATTCCACCAATATTAATCTGTTCCTCAAGCACATCTCTCGTGGTTCCGGCTATATCCGTGACAATTGCCCTGTCACTTCCTACAAGCACATTTAAAAGAGATGACTTTCCGGCATTTGGCTTTCCAATGATTACTGTGTTTATTCCTTCCTTCAGAATCCTTCCATTATCTGAGGTTTTTAACAGACTATCTATCTCCACATACTCGTTATCCACAATTGCACGTAGTTTTTGTGGATAACCATCCAGAGAAATATGTTCAGGGTCGTCAAGTGCCGACTCAATAAATGCAATCTCATGCAAAAGCTGCTCTCTTATCTGCCTGATGCTTCCAAGCACGGCTCCGCCTAGCTGGCTTAAAGAGCTTTTGAGCGCAAAATCATTTTTTGAATTTATTACATCTATGACAGATTCTGCCTGGGATAAATCAATCCTGCCGTTTAAAAATGCCCTTTTAGTAAACTCTCCGGGCTCTGCCGGTCTTGCTCCGTTTTTGATTACTGCTTCAAGCACTCTCTTCATCACATACACACCACCGTGGCAGTCTATCTCCACAGTGTCCTCCCTCGTGTATGTATTGGGAGCCTTCATCAAAAGCACCATAACCTCATCTATTTTCTCATCGCCGTCATATATAAAACCATAATGAATGGTATGTGACTGACAGGCGCTTATTTTCTTTTTATTATTCTTGCTTTTATAAATCCTATCTATTACCGAAAGTGCATCATCTCCGCTTATCCTGATAATTCCGATTCCTGACGGAGACATAGCTGTGGCAATAGCCGCTATTGTATCATTTTGCATATGAAATTCCTCAAAAATTCTAAGATAATATATATTCAAAAAGGATACCTGAAACCAGATACCCTTTTAATGATTTATATCTATTATTTCTTAAGTGTCACAACAACGTGTCTGTAAGGCTCATCCCCCTCGCTGTGTGTTTCAACAAATCTATCATTCTGAAGTGCAGAATGAATCACTCTTCTCTCAAAAGGATTCATCGGCTCAAGAGAAACAGGTCTCTTTGTACGCTTAACCTTAAATGAAATATTCTTGGCAAGATTCTCAAGTGTCTCTCTTCTTCTCTTTCTGTAATCCTCAGTATCAATCTTTACTCTGTAGTAATTCTCAGACTGCTTATTGATAGCAAGATTTGTAAGGTACTGGAGTGAATCGAGAGTCTGACCTCTCTTGCCGATTAAAACGCCCATCTCAGGTCCGTTAAGCTCAACATCAACATTTCTGTTGTCCTCATCCACTTTGATATCAATAGTAACCTCAAGCTTCATTGCCTTAAACACACTGTCAAGGAATTCACGAATCTCATCCTCAACACTTGCCTCGGCCTTTTTAACCTTGATGACAGCATCACGGCTGCCAATTCCAAGGAAACCATTGCTTCCCTTATCAATTACCTCATACTCGAGCTTATCGCTTGTTGTTCCAAGTTTAATAGATGCCTCTGTCAAAGCATCGTCAATTGTTTTTGCAGATACTTCAATGTATTCCACTATTTTCTCCCCCTATTTGCGTGAATTGCGTTCATTAAACTCTTTAACCATATTAGCCTTTGAAGCAAGTGAGCCTGCCTTTGCATTAGCCTTGTACTCAGCGGCCTTTGCAAGCTTCTCCTCTGTGCCTGCTGATACAGATACGTTTGCCTTATTGTCAATTGACTTTGTCTTAATCTGAGCTGCCTTCTTTATATAATCCTCAGACAGTCCCATTTTTTCTCTCTTCTTCTTTGCCTTTTCCTCGTTCTTTGCCATAACAGCCTCAAGATCAAGATTCTCGATATGTCTGTTGACGAAGAACTGCTGGATACCTCTTACAAGTGCAGAGCAGATCCAGTAAATACCAAGACCTACAGGAACTGTAAAGCAGATAACAAATGACATAAATGGCATCATGAGATTCATCATCTTCATCTGGCTTGCCATCTGGTCATTGCCGTTTGTAGCCTGTGGCATGAGCTTGATATTGATCATCTGTGTCAGATATGACAGTACAGGAATAAGCAGTGCAAGTATTACAAAAAGTAACCACTTATCAGGCTTGTCCGTAAAGTTGCTTTTTATGATATACCAAGGTGTATCTGAGATATTCAGTCCCAAAAAGTAGTTGAAATGAAGTAACGCATCGTGCGTCTTCTCAACTGCGCTCTGGATACCATCAAAAAACTTACCGTCCATAAGAGCATCCCAGCCCTTTGAAGGAAGCTTATAAAGGATATCAATGATATAATTGCTTAAAGTATCACCACTTGCATCGGCAAGCTTTGAAGCCGCATTTGAAGCGTTAAGACCGCTTGATGTAACAACATTATACTTTTCCATCAGACTGACAAGTGTATTCTGATATCCGCTTGTCTGCTGAATTGAATCAACAAGCCCTGTAAAAGAGCCCTTAACTCCGCTCAGATAAGCAGGAATATTGTAGAACACACGGTACAGTGCAAACAGAATAGGCATCTGTATAAGCATCTGCACACAGCTTCCCATCGGAGAAATACCGTACTTCTGGTATAAAAGCTGTGTCTCCTCCTGCATGGCCATCATTGAAGCCTGATCCTTTTTATTTTTATATTTAGCCTGTATAGCCTGCATCTCGGGCTGCATTTTCTGTGATAGCTTAGAAAACTTCTGCTGCTTAATAGTCAGTGGCAACAGACACATGTAGATTATAATCGTAATAATTACAATACTTAGTACAACGCTCTCAACTCTTCCACCTGTAATATTAGATATACCACTGTATATCCAATCCATCAGGATACCGAGAAGCTTGGCAATTGGTCCAAGAATAGAGCCTGGATATGCGGTTAATAAAATGTCCGACATAAAAACCTCCATTGCTGCTATGGAACCGGATCATACCCACCCTTTGAAAAAGGATTACATCTCAATATCCTCCATGCCGCAAGCAGACCACCCTTTATGGCACCGTACTTTTGCACAGCCTGCAAACCATACTCCGAACAGGTCGGACAATATGGGCATTTCGTTGATTTCATCGGGGAAATATACTTCCTATAAAATTTAATCAAAAATATTAAGATACTTTTCAAAACGATTCCATCTTCTTTTTCATTATTCAAATATTTTGTTTCTTAATAATCCTGTGAAGACCTCCAAGATGTAAAACAGCACTTTCTATTTCCTTATAACCAACATGCCGCGCTGCAACTCTTGCGATGACTACGATGTCCAAACCACTATCGAACATGTCCTCATGTAGTCTGTAGCTCTCTCTCACGAGACGAGTAATATGATGTCTAATAACACTATTTCCAACTTTTTTGCTAACTGATATACCTATACGATTATTTTCTGTGTTATTTTTCAGAACATACATAACGAGGTATCTGTTAGCAAACGATACACCGTTATTATATACATTCTGAAAATCCTTGTTTTTTTTCAACGAATCTGAAAATTTCATTTGACGCTGTCCTTCTAAAAACAATCAAAAATGAAGAAAAGACCACAAAAATTGTGGCCTATGCTGATAATTTTTTTCTTCCTTTTAATCTTCTGGCTGCGATTACTTTTCTTCCGCCAGCAGTTTTCATTCTCTGTCTGAATCCATGAACTTTTGCTCTCTGTCTCTTCTTAGGTTGGAATGTCATCTTCATATATATCCACCTCCTTTACGTTAAAAAACATCGGTATAATTATAACAAAAATTCCTGTTGTGTCAAGGATTTTCTCAATTTTCTTTAATTTTCTACATATATTTTTTTATCGGTTTACATTCCACAATAAAAATGTGGAAAACGAGTTTCTTCTATATATATAATAATTCTTGATAACCGTCTATATTTTGATATAAACCACCTATTGTGACCAACATATTGTGGAAAGTTATCAAGATATCAAAAAGTTATCCACAATATGTGAATAACATGTTGGTAACTTTGTATAATTATGGTTAAAAAATGTGAATAAAGTATTTTTGTAAATCTTTTTACATTGCCTAAATGCCAAAAATAGTGTACTATATAGTATGTATGGGATTGTGGAGAACATTCCCATAATATACTCTTTATATGTTAAATAATGGAGAACTTTGATGGATAAAGTAATGGAAAAGTGGAATGAAATACTACAGATGGTCAAGGAAGAGCATGGTCTGACAGACGTTTCCTTTAATACGTGGATAAAACCGCTTGAGGTGTTCGCCATAGACGGCAATACACTGTATATTCTCGTTCCGTCTGAGCAGATGGGGCTCAGCTATATCAACAAAAAATATTATCTTCCTCTTAAGGTAGCTATAGGTGAGGTGACAGGTATCGAGTATGATATCCAGTTTATTTTACCGGATCAGGCTCAGAGCCTTAAGTTTAAAAACAACGATACCCCTCAGCTTGAGCCACAGACTCCTGTAAAGGGGGATCACTCAAACTTAAACCCTAACTATACATTTGACACCTTTGTCGTAGGTAATAATAACAGGTTTGCCCATTCTGCTTCTCTTGCAGTGGCAGAAAGCCCGGGTGAAGCATACAATCCGCTATATATATATGGTGGTCCGGGACTTGGCAAGACTCATCTTATGCATTCAATAGGTCATTTCATCATTGACCAGAATCCTGATACCAAGGTGCTTTATGTTACTTCTGAAGAGTTTACCAACGAGGTTATCGAATCTATACGTAACGGTAATTCTTCTGCCATGACAAAGTTCCGTGACAAATACAGGACTGTAGATGTGCTCATGATTGATGATATCCAGTTCATCATAGGAAAGGAAAGTACTCAGGAGGAGTTTTTCCACACCTTCAACACACTGCAGACACAGGGCAAGCAGATTATCCTTACCTCTGATAAGCCGCCTAAGGAGATGGAGACTCTCGAGGAGCGCATCCGTTCCCGTTTCGAGTGGGGACTGATGGCTGATATCGGTACTCCTGACTATGAGACGAGGATGGCTATCCTCCGTAAGAAAGCTGAAACTGACAATTTTGATATAGATGATGATATTTTAAACTACATTGCTTCAAACATCAGCTCCAACATCCGTGAGCTTGAGGGAGCCTTAAACAAGCTTTTAGCCTTCCACAATCTCGAGCATACTCACATCACTATGGATATCGCTGAGAGGGAGCTTTCCAATATCATCACGCCGGACAAGCCAAGGGAAATCACTGCACAGCTCATCATTGAGGTCGTTTCAGAGCATTTCCACATCTCTGTGGACCAGATGATTTCAAAGACCAGAAGCAGCGAGATTGCACGTCCAAGACAGATTGCCATGTACCTCTGCAAGACCATGACCTCTGATTCACTTGATGTAATCGGCCAGCTTTTGGGCGGCAGAGACCACTCTACTATCATCCACGGCATCAAGAAGGTCACCAAGGATTACGAGGAGAATGACAGTACACGTACTCTCATAGAAACTATCAAGAAAAAGATTAATCCAAATTAGTTTCTACCTATTTATATATGTGCTCATTTGCATGTTAATAATTTGGTTATAACCTTGCTTTTATTTCCACATGAGCATGTTAATGACAGGTTGAAGGAAAGTGAATAAAAAGTTATCAATTTTTATCATTTTTACTTCAACAGGCTTTTAATCAAGTTATCAAGCCTCTTAAAGCTTGTCTTTAAAGGCTTTGAAGGGGTTTTGAACTTTTTAACAGCCCCTAAGAAGAATATTACGAATATCTTTTAAATATTTATATATACGCGCAGGAAGGAGTTTTTCTAAATGAAACTTATTTGTTCAAAAGCAAATTTACTGAAAGGTGTTAATATCGTATCGAAGGCAGTACCTACACGTACTACAATGGCAATTCTCGAGTGCATACTGATTGATGCATCCGCAAACGAGATTAAGCTTATGGCTAACGATATGGAGCTTGGAATCGAAACAATAATAGACGGAACTATCGAAGAGAGAGGAATTATCGCTCTTGATGCCAAGATTTTTTCAGAAATAGTGAGAAAGCTTCCTGACAATGATGTAACAATTGAGACAGATGCTTCCTTCAAGACCGTCATATCATGTGAAAAGGCCAAGTTCAATATCATCGGAAAATCAGGTGATGATTTTTCTTACATACCATATGTTGAGAGAAATGAGTCTATTGTCCTCTCACAATTTACCCTTAAAGAGGTTATCAGACAGACAATTTTTTCAATTGCTGACAATGACAACAATAAACTGATGACAGGTGAGCTTTTTGAGATTGAGGAGAATAAGCTTCGAGTTGTTTCTCTTGACGGACACAGAATATCTATCAGATATATCGAGATGAAAAATCACTATGACAGCAAGAAGGTTGTTGTTCCCGGCAAGACTCTGCAGGAAATAAGCAAGATTATTCCGGGTTCAGCGGATGAGGATGTTGTTATATACATCACCAATAATCATATTGTTTTTGAATTTGAAAATACTACTGTTGTTTCACGTCTTATCGAGGGTGAGTATTTCAAGATTGACCAGATGCTTTCATCTGACTACGACACTAAGGTTCGCATCAATAAGCGTGAGCTTCTTGACTGTATAGACCGTGCTACTCTTCTTGTCAAGGAGGGAGATAAGAAGCCTATTATCATGAATATCACAGATGGCAATATGGAGCTTCGCATCAATTCATTTATCGGTTCCATGAATGAGGACATCGATATCGACAAAGACGGAAAAGATATTATGATAGGCTTTAATCCTAAGTTCTTCATAGATGCACTTCGTGTTATCGATGAGGAGGAGGTTAATTTATACATGGTCAATCCAAAGGCACCATGCTTCATTAAGGATGATGAGGGCAAGTTTATTTACCTCATTCTTCCGGTAAATTTTAATACAGCAGCAAACTAGGAGATTTTATGAAACAGATTTCTATAAGAGAACAGGATGAGTTCATTAAGCTGGGACAGGCTCTTAAAAAGGCCAACCTTGTGAGCTCGGGAGTTGAGGCAAAAATTGTTATTCAGGATGGTCAGGTGACTGTAAACGGTGAGACTGAGCTTCAGAGAGGAAAAAAGCTTCACGACGGAGATGTTTTCTCATATGACGGCGAAACAGTTAAGGTTGTTAAATAATGATTATTAAGTCAATCCAACTGAGTAATTTCAGAAATTACGAAAAACTGGATATCAGCTTTGACAGTGAAACTAACATAATATACGGCGATAATGCCCAGGGAAAGACAAATATACTTGAGGCTGCATATTTGAGCGGCACTACAAAGTCCCATAAGGGCAGCAAGGACAAGGAAATGATCCGGTTTGGCGAGGATGAGGCACATATCAGGACAATTGTCGAAAAAAATGACAAGGAATACCGGATTGACATGCATCTGCGAAAAAATGGTGCAAAGGGTGTGGCCATCAATAAAATGCCGATCAAAAAAGCGAGTGAGCTGTTTGGTATTTTGAATATTGTGTTTTTCTCTCCTGAGGATCTCAATATTATAAAAAACGGTCCTGCCGAGAGGCGTAGATTTATAGATTTGGAGCTTTGCCAGCTTGACAAAATATATCTGTCTAACCTGAGTAAGTATAATAAGACATTAGTTCAGCGAAACAGACTGTTAAAGGATATAGCTTACAGACCTGATTTGATTGATACACTTCAGGTATGGGATATGCAGCTTCTCGAGTATGGCAGACACGTTATAAAAAAGCGGCGCGAGTTTGTTAATGAGCTAAATGAAATAATACAGGATATTCACAGCAATATTTCGGGAGGCAGGGAGAAGCTTATACTCAAATATGAGCCGAGCATTGATGATATTTTTTTCGAGGACGAGCTGCTTAAGGCAAGAAGCAGAGATTTGAAGCTGTGCCAGACAACCGTTGGACCGCACAGGGACGATATGCTTTTTTCAGTGGACGGTGTGGATATCAGAAAATACGGCTCGCAGGGTCAGCAGAGGACATCTGCTCTCTCACTCAAGCTTTCTGAGATTAGTCTTGTAAAGAAAAATATAAACAGCACTCCCGTGCTTTTACTGGATGATGTGCTTTCAGAGCTGGATGGCAACAGGCAGAACTATCTGCTCAACAGCTTAAGTGATACACAGACCATTATCACTTGTACGGGACTTGATGAATTTGTAAAAAATAGATTTCAGGTGGACAAGGTCTTTCATGTCGTGAAGGGCCAGGTGGAGGTTATTGATGAGTAAAGAAATACAGCAGAACAATCAGGAATACGGAGCTGACCAGATTCAGATACTTGAGGGTCTTGAGGCAGTCAGAAAAAGACCGGGTATGTATATCGGCAGTACGTCTTCGAGAGGACTTCATCATCTGGTTTACGAGATAGTGGACAATGCAGTTGATGAGGCCTTAGCCGGTTATTGTAAAAATATTGAGGTTACAATCGAGGAAGACAATTCCATAACAGTACAGGATGATGGACGAGGAATCCCGGTCGGAACCAATCATAAAGCAAAAAAATCAGCACTTGAGGTCGTTTTTACAGTGCTTCACGCAGGTGGTAAATTCGGAGGTGGAGGCTATAAGGTATCAGGCGGTCTGCACGGAGTTGGTGCATCTGTAGTAAATGCTCTTTCCACATGGCTGACAGTTGAGGTCTACAAGGACGGAAATATTTACAGACAAAGCTACAAGCGTGGCAAAACAGATGATACAGTAAAGATTGTTGGACAGTGTGACGAGTCGCTTCATGGTACAAAGGTGCATTTTCTGCCGGATCCGGAGATTTTTGAGGAGACAGTGTATGACTACGATACCTTAAAGCAGCGTCTCAGAGAGACAGCCTTCCTCACAAAAGGACTTAAGATTACTTTAAAGGATGTGCGTGAGAACAGCCATCACAATCATGTATTCCACTATGAGGGTGGAATCAAGGAATTTGTAGAGTATCTTAACCGTGGCAAGGAGGCTCTCTATGATGAGGTAATCTACTGTGAGGGAACACAAAACGGTGTTTATGTAGAGGTTGCATTGCAGCACAATGATTCGTTTAATGATTCAACCTTCAGCTTCGTAAACAATGTAATCACACCTGAGGGAGGTACTCATCTCGCAGGCTTTAGAAATGCCCTGACAAAGACCTTCAATGCCTATGCGCGTGAGAAAAAGATACTTAAGGATTCAGATCCGGCACTGACAGGTGATGATATCCGTGAGGGACTTACCGCAATCATCAGTATCAAGATTGAGGAGCCTCAGTTCGAGGGACAGACAAAGCAGAAGCTTGGAAACAGTGAGGCCAGAGGAGCCGTAGATGCAGTTGTATCGGAAAAGCTCACATATTTCCTCGAGCAGAATCCTGATGTAGCCAAAAATATCTGTGAGAAATCACTTTTAGCACAGAGAGCCAGAGAGGCCGCAAGAAAAGCAAGAGACCTGACCAGAAGAAAGACCTCTCTCGATGGAGGTACTCTGCCGGGCAAGCTTGCTGACTGCTCAGACAAGGATCCTAAAAACTGTGAAATTTTTATAGTCGAGGGAGATTCAGCCGGCGGTTCTGCAAAGACAGCAAGAAGCCGTGCTACACAGGCAATTTTACCTCTGCGAGGCAAGATACTGAATGTTGAAAAGGCAAGACTTGACCGTATATATGACAATGCAGAAATCAGAGCCATGATTACAGCATTCGGAACAGGAATCCATGAGGATTTTGATATAACAAAGCTGCGTTATGACAAGATAATCATCATGACAGATGCCGATGTAGATGGTGCCCATATCGCTACTCTCATGCTCACCTTCCTCTACAGATTCATGCCTGATCTGATCAAGGAGGGACATGTATACCTGGCTACCCCGCCACTTTACAAGGTGGAGAAAAACAAGGGTGTATGGTATGCCTACGATGATGACGAGCTCAAGCAGATTTTAAATGACATAGGCCGTGACAATAATAACAAGATCCAGCGATACAAGGGACTTGGCGAGATGGATGCTGATCAGCTTTGGGAGACAACAATGGATCCTGACCACAGAATTTTGAAACAGGTCATGATAGACGGAGAAAATTCATCTGAGCTTGATGTGACATTTACCACACTGATGGGTGATAAGGTAGAGCCAAGAAAAGAATTTATTGAAGCTAATGCCAAGTATGTAACAAATCTTGACATCTAGCAGGGAGGAGTAATTTAAGTGGACGACAAAATTTTTGACCAGATACAGCAGGTCGATTTGAAAAAAACAATGGAGAGCTCCTACATAGATTACGCGATGAGCGTTATTGCAAGCCGTGCCCTCCCTGATGTCAGGGACGGACTAAAGCCTGTTCAGAGGCGAGTACTCTACTCTATGGTCGAGCTCGGAAATACACCTGACAAGCCACATAGAAAATGTGCGCGTATTGTCGGTGATACAATGGGTAAATACCATCCACACGGAGACAGCTCAATCTATGGAGCACTCGTAAATATGGCACAGGACTGGTCTATGAGATACACACTCGTGGACGGTCATGGAAACTTTGGTTCAGTCGATGGAGACGGAGCTGCCGCCATGCGATACACAGAGGCAAGACTCTCAAAGATTTCTCTTGAATTAATCAAGGATATCGGCAAAAATACAGTAGATTTTGAGCCAAACTTTGATGAGACAGAAAAAGAGCCGACAGTGCTCCCATCAAGATATCCAAACCTTTTAGTAAACGGAACCACAGGAATCGCGGTAGGTATGGCAACCAATATCCCACCTCACAATCTGCGTGAAGTGGTCAATGCCGTAGTGCGCCTTATCGACAACGATATCGAGGAAAAAGAAACCACAATTGATGAGCTTATCGATGTGGTAAAGGGACCGGATTTCCCTACAGGTGGCATAATTCTCGGAACAAGTGGCATCAAAGAGGCTTACAGAACAGGCCGCGGCAAAATAAGAGTCCGTGCTGTCACCAATATCGAGCCGATGGAAAACGGCAAAAACAGAATTGTAGTGACAGAGCTGCCATACAACGTAAACAAAGCTCGTCTTATTGAGAAAATAGCTGAGCTTCATAAGGACAAAAAGATAGATGGAATAACAGACCTCCGCGACGAGACAAGCCGTGAGGGAATGAGAATCGTGGTAGAGCTCCGCCGAGATGTGAACCCGAGTGTAGTTTTAAATCTGCTTTTCAAGCATACACAGCTCCAGGATACGTTTGGAGTGATAAACCTTGCACTCGTAAACGGAGAGCCAAAGGTATTAAATCTATACGATCTGCTCAACTACTATCTCATCCACCAGAAGGATGTAGTGACCAGACGTACAAAGTTTGATCTCGACAAGGCAGAGGCCAGGGCACATATTGTAGAGGGTCTCATTATTGCCCAGGACAACATAGACGAGGTAATAAGTATTATCCGCTCAAGCCAGACCACACAGCAGGCAAAGACCAGATTGATGGAGAGATTTGGCCTGACAGATGAGCAGTCACAGGCAATTGTCGATATGCGTCTTAGGGCTCTGACAGGTTTGGAAAGAGAAAAGCTCGAGGCTGAGTATAAGGAGCTCATGGCTCAGATTGCGCAGTTAAAGGCTATTCTTGCCGATGAGAAAAAGCTTCTTGGAGTAATCAGGGAGGAAATCATCGCAATTGCAGATAAATACGGCGACGACAGAAAGACAGAAATAGGCTATGACGAGTATGATATGTCGATGGAGGATCTCATTCCTGAGACAAATACAGTCATAACAATGACAAAGGTAGGCTACATAAAGCGCATGAGCACTGACAATTTCAAGGCTCAGCACCGCGGTGGCAAGGGAATAAAGGGAATGGAGACAATCGAGGATGATTATATCGTCGAGATGCTCATGACCACATCACACCACTACCTGATGTTTTTCACAAATACAGGAAGAGTATACAGAATCAAGGCATATGAGATACCGGAGGCTAGCCGCACATCAAGAGGCACAGCCATCATCAATCTCATACCTCTTCAGCCTGACGAGAAAATAACAGCCATGATTCCAATCAAAGAATACGAGGATGACAAGTATCTGTTCATGGCTACAAGAAACGGAATAGTCAAGAAAACCCCGATAAAGGATTATGAGAATATCCGAAAGAACGGACTTGCAGCAATAAATCTGCGCGAGGATGACAAACTCATAGAGGTCAAGGTCACAGACAATTCAGAGGATATTTTGCTCTTCACCAAATTCGGACAGTGTATCAGATTCAAGGAAACAGATGTGCGCTCAACAGGCCGTACAACCATGGGTGTTATCGGAATGAATCTTGCACCAAATGATGTAATAATCGCAATGCAGACCGCATCAATGGGCGAGGCAGTGCTTTTGGTATCATCAAACGGACTTGGAAAACGTACACGAATTGACGAATTTACCACACAAAACCGTGGCGGTAAGGGAGTAAAATGTTACAAGATTACAGAAAAATCAGGCAATCTCGTAGGAGTCAAATCAGTTGAAAACGATGACGAGCTCATGCTCATCACAACAGAGGGAATTATCATCAGAATCCAGGTAAGTGACGTAACAGTGCTTGGACGAATCACAACAGGTGTCAAGCTTATCAACCTAAAGGAAGGTGTGAGCGTAGCCAGCATCGCAAAGGTAGTAGAGGATAAGACTCTCATGCCACCTGAGGAAGCTAAGGAAGAGACTGACGAATCAGAAAATAGTGACGAAGACTCAGCAGAGAATAATAATTCACATGCCGAAGCTATCGAAAATAACACAGAAGCATAACTAAATTCATAAAAGCAGGGTCATAAGATCCTGCTTTTTGCGAATGTGGTGATACTATTCGAGCCTTATTGCGAAAAAATGTTTACATGCAAGCACTATGCATCATATTTGCGTTTTCAGAGGCTTTGAATAGTAATAAATAAACATAATACGGAAAAATAAATATGTTTATCCACAAAAACACAAAAAATAATCTTGAATTGTGGATAAAAGGTGCCGGAATTTAAAATCAGGTGTATAGAGTGGTAAAGAACAAGTATTTATTCATAAGCACTGAAAAATTAGCTGCATAGAAGTGGAGCTAAACAAAGTGTAGACAAAGCACGGGTATCGTGCAATTTTGCGAATATGAGTGGGATGCTTATGAATAGTTAGGGATACAACATAATTATTAAAATAATTAATACAGAGAATAAAAAGAGAGGAAAAGAAATGATCAGGGAAATAAACGTTTCAGAAATAACAGCTGCAATAAAGGAAATGTGCATACAGGCAAATCATTTTCTTTCGCCGGACATGGACAAGGCACTTAAAGCTGCAACAGCAAATGAAGAATCACCTTTAGGTAAAAAAATATTAAACCAGCTACAGGAAAACTTAAAAATAGCAGGCGAGGATATGATACCGATATGTCAGGATACCGGAATGGCAGTTTTTTTCATAGAAATAGGCCAGGATGTCCATTTTACGGGAGGCGTATTGGAGGATGCCATAAATGAAGGAGTCAGACAGGGCTACACAGACGGCTATCTGAGAAAATCAGTTGTAAAGGATCCTCTCATCAGGGAAAATACAAAGGACAACACACCTGCAGTCATCCATTACTCAATAGTTTCCGGCGACAAAGTCAAAATAACCTTTGCACCAAAGGGCTTTGGAAGTGAAAACATGAGCCGTGTATTTATGTTAAAGCCGGCAGATGGTATAGAGGGAGTAAAAAATGCGATTCTGACAGCAGTTTCAGATGCAGGGCCAAACGCATGTCCTCCTATGGTTGTCGGAGTCGGAGTCGGTGGAACCTTTGAAAAGTGCGCAATAATGGCAAAAAAAGCGCTGACAAGAGAAGCAGGCATACATTCAGACATAGAGTATGTGGCAGAGCTTGAAAAAGAGATGCTTGAAAAAATTAATAATCTGGGTATAGGGCCCGGAGGACTCGGCGGAAGCACTACTGCCCTCGCAGTAAACATAAACACATATCCAACCCACATTGCAGGATTGCCGGTTGCGGTAAATATTTGTTGTCACGTAAACCGCCATGTAGTGAAGGAATTGTAAATAATTACTGCATAGAAGAAAGAAAATGGCAATTTTAATTGTTACAGCTACAGTGAAATGTGAACCGTAATTAAAAAGCTATAATTGTTACAGGTTATATTATGCTGGAAAAATAAAAATACAGTAAAAATAAAAGAATCAGGAGAAAAAAATGGAAAAACATATAACAACTCCAATTACACAGAAAATAACAAAAGACCTGAAATCAGGAGACTATGTATACATAACAGGTGAAATGTATGTGGCAAGAGATGCTGCACATAAAAGAATGATAGAGGCGCTGAACCGTAAAGAAGAACTGCCAATAGATATAAAGGATTCGACAATCTACTATATGGGACCATCACCGGCCAGAGATGGTCGTCCAATTGGCTCAGCCGGACCTACAACAGCAACAAGAATGGACAAGTATGCCCCAAGACTGCTTGATTTAGGTGAAAAAGCAATGATTGGCAAAGGAAAAAGATCAAAAGAAGTAATAGATGCAGTCATTCGCAATAAAGCAGTGTATTTTGCCGCAGTCGGTGGAGCAGGCGCTCTCCTTTCAAAATGCATAAAATCATCAGAAGTAATCTGCTATGATGATCTCGGTGCAGAGGCAATAAGAAAGATATACGTAGAAGATTTCCCGGTAATTGTGGTAATAGACAGTGAAGGAAACAATCTGTACGAGACTTCAATAAAAGAATTTAAAAAAATATAAAAATACTATTGACAAAACAAAGAAAATTTTATAGAATAAACAATGCGTCACGTAAGTGCGTAAAACATTTAAATAATTTATGTAAAGACTTTGGAGAAGTACTCAAGTGGCCGAAGAGGTGCCCCTGCTAAGGGTATAGGTCGGGAAACTGGCGCGAGGGTTCAAATCCCTCCTTCTCCGCTTTATCTTCTACATAAAATAATTAAAAAAGTTCTTGACAAATGAAAAACATTTTGATAGAATAAACGAGCTGTCGCAAGACAGAGAACTTAAAACAGAGTTCAAAAAATAAAAAAAGTGCTTGACAAACGAACAGCGATTTGATAAAATAATCAAGCTGTCGCAA
>OHZL01000093.1_pt1 | contig 46171 bp, 38 predicted proteins | sample 1580531 | NCBI WGS metagenome assembly OHZL01 (sample SAMEA3882522, study PRJEB24775) | human gut metagenome | biome: human-associated habitat; feature: intestine environment; material: feces | place: Netherlands | collected 2009/2010 | reverse complement strand
GGACGGAAGTTTGTGCTGGCGGTGTAAGAAGAAAATAGTAGTAGAACGACAAGAAATAAAGGGGAGGAAAACTCCCACAGGAGAACAGAAAGAAGATGAAAAATCCTTTAAAAGTAGTATGGATCGTGCTTGGATTTCTTTGTCTGGGACTTGGTACGATAGGAATTGTACTTCCTATCCTGCCAACCGTTCCGTTTTATATGGCAACACTGTTTTGCTTTGCAAAGAGTTCTAAGAAACTGCACGACTGGTTCGTAGGAACGAATCTTTATAAGAAACATCTGGACAGTTTTGTTCAGAAAAGAGCCATGACAATAGGAACAAAATGCAAGATTATCGGAATGGTAACGGTAGTCATGGCAATCGGCTTTATCTGCATGAAGAATGTACCAATCGGAAGAATCTGTATCGCAGTGGTTTGGGTATGCCACCTGTTATACTTCTTCCTTCGAGTGAAAACTTTAAAAGTGGGAGAAGAATTACCGGAAGGTGCAGAAGTGGAATAATATGATGGATAAAGTAGAAAAGAAACGACAGAAGGAACAGCATGTCGTGGAAGAGATGATCCGGCTGTATTGCCGGAAAAAACATCCGAAAGAAGACAGGCAGGCAGGGCAGATTTGTCCTGTCTGTCAGGAACTTTTGGATTATGCAAGACTTCGAAGTGAAAAGTGTCCTTTTATGAAAGAAAAGACATTTTGCGCAAACTGTAAAGTGCATTGCTATAAGCCAGAGGTGAGAGAACAGATCAGGCAGGTTATGCGGTTTTCAGGACCAAGGATGCTGATTTATCATCCGGTGCTTGCAGTATGGCATTTGATATGCAGTAAAAAAGAATCGAAGAAAGAAACAAAAGGGTAAGATTTTTATGATTAAAACAAGACTGGTGGGGCTGTTGTCCCACGCAAAAAAGTATATCGTGTATACGATTTTGTGGCAGTGGGCAGCTCTCCTGTCGCAAGTGTTGGCAGTCTTTTCTATCGCAGATTTACTGGAACGGGTAGTGTACCGGGCAGTAACCGTACCGATCATTGAGCGGACAATACTGATTTTAGTTCTGGTTGTGGTGATTCGATTTATCTGTGAACGGATGGGAGCAAGGTCTTCCTATCTGGCGTGTGTGGATGTAAAGCGGATTCTGCGTGAAAAGATTTATGAGAAAATGTTAAAGCTGGGAGCTTCCTACAGTGAGCAGGTATCCTCTTCGGAGGTCGTACAGGTGTCAACTGAGGGTGTGGAGCAGTTGGAAACATACTTTGGAAAATATCTTCCACAATTATTTTACAGCCTGATTGCACCACTGACATTATTTATCATTCTTTGCAGAGTGAGCCTGAAAGCGAGTGTGATCCTGCTGATCTGTGTACCACTGATCCCGATTTCTATCGTGGTGGTACAGAAAGTGGCGAAGAGATTATTAAATAACTATTGGAGCATCTATACTGGACTGGGGGATTCGTTCCTTGAAAATTTACAGGGACTTACCACACTGAAGATTTATCAGGCAGACCAGCAGAAAGCAGATGAGATAGATGTGGAATCCCAGAATTTCCGTAAGATTACGATGAAGGTGCTGACCATGCAGCTCAATTCCACAAGCATGATGGATATTGTTGCCTATGGTGGAGCTGCGATCGGTATGGCAGTCGCGGTGTCCGAATTCTTAAAAGGAAATATCAGTGTAGCAGGAACGTTATGTATCGTTCTGCTTGCCAGCGAGTTTTTCCTGCCGCTCAGACTGCTTGGTTCATTCTTCCATATCGCAATGAATGGTATGGCAGCGAGTGATAAGATTTTCAAGATTTTAGATCTGCCGGAACCACAGGCTGGAGAAAAAACACTGCCGGAGGTCGCGTTAGATGTTACATTAAAAGATGTGCACTTTTCTTATGAAGAGGACAGAGAGATTTTAAAAGGAATAGGCTTAAATCTTCCGGCAGGAAGTTTTGTATCACTGGTTGGTGAATCCGGATGTGGTAAGAGTACGATTGCCGGAATCCTTGCAGCAAAGAACCGGGGATATAACGGAGAAATTACCATCGGTGGCGTACCGCTTAATGAAGTGAATGAAACCAATCTGATGCAGAGGGTTGTTCTGGTTCGCCATAACAGCTACCTGTTCAAAGGTACAGTAGAAGAAAATCTGAAGATGGCAAAACCGGACGCAACGAAAGAAGAGATGGAAGCTGTCCTTCAGAAAGTGAATCTCTTAGGGTTCTTACAGACACAGGATGGCTTGCAGACACAGTTGCTGGAAAAAGCAAGTAACCTGTCCGGCGGTCAGTGTCAGAGACTGGTGATTGCCAGAGCGTTGCTTCGGACAGACAGTGCGGTTTATATTTTTGATGAAGCCGCATCCAATATCGATGTAGAAAGTGAAGAACTGATCATGAATGTGATTCACGAACTGGCAAAGACAAAGACGGTGCTTCTGATTTCCCACAGACTGGCAAATGTTGTGAAGTCTGACAAGATTTATTTCTTAAAAGATGGAGAAATCAAAGAAAGCGGAAAGCATGAAGAACTGATGAGCCAGAATGGTGCGTACAGACATCTGTATGAAAGCCAGATGGCATTGGAAAACTATGGAAAAGGAGGAGTGGCATAATGAGTGAAAAAGTTAATAAAAATTTAATGGTGCCTGACACCAAAAGAAGAAGTGCCATCCAGATCATGGGAAGTCTGATTGGTCTGGTAAAACCCCTGCTCCATATCATGCTGGCAGCAATCATCCTTGGAACATTAGGTTACTTGTGTGCAATCTTCCTGACGATACTGGCAGGACAGGTCATCGTGCATGGTCTTCTGACAGGAGTAGCCGGAATGATTGTTCCGGTGGACAATATGTGGCTGGTATTTACTCCAGTAAAAACGATTATCACAGTCATGATCGTAATTGCAGTGCTTCGTGGAATCCTGCATTATGTGGAACAGTATTGTAATCATTTTATCGCATTTAAGCTGTTGGCAATCATCCGCCATAAAGTGTTTGCAGCACTGAGAAAACTCTGCCCGGCAAAACTGGAAGGACGGGACAAGGGAAATCTGATCTCGATTATTACAACCGATATCGAATTACTGGAAGTGTTCTATGCACATACCATTTCCCCGATTGCGATTGCAACACTGACCTCAATTATTATGGTGATTTTTATCGGAAGATATCACTGGTTAGCAGGCGTGCTTGCACTGGCAGCTTATCTGATTGTCGGAGTAGCCATCCCGATGTGGAATGGAAAACGTGGCAGCCAGAAGGGAATGGAATTTCGGACAAACTTCGGAGAACTGAACAGCTTTGTTCTGGACTCTTTACGAGGATTGGACGAGACCATCCAGTACGGACAGGGTGAAAAGAGAAAAGAGCAGATGTCTGAGCGTTCCAAAAATCTTGCAGGAATGCAGGAGTCATTAAGCAAAATGGAAGGCTCACAGCGTTCATTTACGAACATGGTTATCCTGCTTGCATCTTTTGGAATGCTTGCACTGACAATCTGGCTGTACGACAAAGGTGCGATGGGATTCGAGGGAATCTTAACCTGTACCATCGCAATGATGGGTTCTTTCGGACCGGTAGTAGCATTATCAAGCCTTTCCAATAACCTGAACCAGACACTGGCAAGTGGTGAGCGTGTTCTTTCACTTCTGGAAGAGACACCGCTTGTGGAAGAAATTCCGGGTGACGTGGAAACTTCCGGTGCAGAGAGCAAAGAACATGGATTTACAGGAGCAGAGGCAGAGAACGTAACATTTGCTTACGGTGAAGAAGTTATTTTAGATAACTATTCACTGAAATTACAGCCGGGTAAAATCACAGGGATTCATGGTGCGAGCGGTTCCGGAAAATCTACACTCTTAAAACTGTTGATGCGGTTCTGGGATGTGCAGGATGGAAGTGTATCGGTAGACGGTACAGATGTCCGCAAGATTCCAACCAAGCATTTAAGAGATATGGAAAGTTATGTTACGCAGGAAACACACCTGTTCCATGATTCCATTGCAAACAACATTGCCATCGCAAAGCCGGGAGCATCCAGAGAAGAGATTATGGAAGCCGCAAAGAAAGCATCTATCCATGATTTCATTATGACACTTCCGAAAGGATATGATACAGAAGTCGGAGAACTGGGTGATACGCTGTCCGGTGGTGAAAAACAGAGAATCGGAATTGCAAGAGCATTTCTCCATGAATGCCCCCTCATTCTACTCGATGAGCCTACATCGAACCTCGACTCTTTAAATGAGGGAATTATCTTAAAATCATTGAAAGAATCGGCCAAGAAGAAAATGGTTGTCCTGGTATCCCACAGAGTATCCACAATGAACGTGGCAGATGTGGTATATGAAATGGAGAATGGCAGAATTTCTTAACAGCAGGAATGCAGAAGAAATACTTTCCAAAAGGGGATAAAGTAGTATATGAAAATTGGAGAATCCAAAGAAGATTATCTGGAAGCGGCGTATGTATTGAAACGTCAGAAAGGATATGTTCGTAATTCTATGCTTAGTGATTATCTGAACTATTCCAAAGCGAGTGTTTCAGTTGCAGTACGTGGACTGCTGGCAGATGGATATGTAATAAAAGACCGATATGGCAGCATTGAACTGACAGAAGAAGGAAGAAAGATTGCAAAAAAAATCTATGCAAGGCATGTGCTTTTAGAAGAATTTTTACGACGAATAGGAGTATCTTCGGAAACTGCAAATCATGATGCGTGTCGGATGGAACATACAATCAGCGAAGAATCTTATAAAAAGATTCAAGAATTGGTACGGAAGATGAAGGAAGAGAATACGTTAAACGAAGAAATGAAATTAACGAATTAAATCAAAAACAGGAAAGGCGGTGGAGAGATTTCACTGTCTTTTCTGCTTTAAAAATGAAGTAACATAAGAAAAGGGATACAAATGAAAAAAGTATTGATTGCTGCGGATGAGGTAGATAAGTGGAGTCAACTTTGTGAAGGGTTAAAAAATGAGTGGGAATGTACGACCGTTAATCTGGATGTGTTTGAAAAATTCCATACCATAGCGGTCTATGACGCAGTATTGATGCTTGTGAGAAATGATAACGGAAAGCTGGGCAGGCTGATTTGGGAAGTCCGGCAGTACAGCAGGGCTCCGATTATTGTAGTGATACCGGGGATTCAGGCGGTAAAAAAGTATATCGAATGGGGTGCAGATCTGGTATTTCCACATCCTTCGGTCAGCTTGATCAACACGTACCTGTATGCATTACTCAGACGTTCCGATATCACATGGAACACTGGAAGAAAAAGAGAAAAGCAGGAGATCATAAGGAAAGGAAAACTTCTAATTGACTGCCGTTATCATACTGTTTACTGGGGGAAGCATGAGCTTGCAACCCTAAATGAGCGAGAAAAGGCATTCCTGTATCTGTTGGCAGATGCCTCCAGACAGGTAGTTACCCATGAGATTATCTTTGAACAGTTATGGAAAGAACCATATGGAGATGACTCTGCCAACATGATCTGGTGTTTTGTACGCAGACTCCGCAAAAAAATGGAAAAGACAGAACCGGAGGCTGCAAAGATAATTCAGAGTATACGAAAGGTGGGATATTATTTAGATATAGACAGACATTGAGCAAAATGTAGAAAAATGTCGAATTATGCGAAAAGTGACTGGCAGATGACTGTTACATTACACAGTTCTGACAGTCTTTTTCTATATACTTCTTTTTGTGGTGTTTTAGTAAGGCATGACAAGGAGAAGAGTTATATTTGCATCAATGGAAGTCCTTAAAAAAACAAAAGAGTAAGGGAAAAAGAAGTGCTGTAATCGAAGAGGTTGCAGCATTTTTTTATTCGACATTTTTCGAACATTATAACGTACATATCCGGTCACCGCCATGCTCCGATTTGATTTCTATACCAAAAATCAGATCGGAGGAAAGATAAATGGCTTATAACAAAGCAAGTGAAGAACGAAAATGGCACTATTGGAAAGAACAGGAAGAAAAGAAACTGCGTGAACTGGGAATGGACGAAGAGAAGATTCAGAAATTAAGACAGATGGACTGGGAAGATTTTCTGGAAGAACGCAGATACCGGGAACGGCTGGAAGAATCGATGCAGGAGATTGATTCAGGCAAACCAGAGGAAGGTGAACAGTTTGCAATGGATGTCCGGGAACTTTTAGATCATGTGGGAGACAGACGATTGTATGAACTGTTAAAGGATACGGAGCATCAGACACTGGAGATACTTTTACTTAGTACCTGGGGATATTCGATTAAGGAAATCGCAAGTATTATGGGACTTCCGAAGGATACCGTTTATACGAAAAGAAAGATTTTGCGGAAAAAATTGAAAAAGTTTTAATTTTTGAGACAAAAATGACGAATTTCGTCGGCTATTTAATAGGCAGGTAAATTTTGCCAGTGTACTTTGACAATCCTATACCAGCATTACAGGTACGTTCCCGTAAGTAGAAGCGTGTCAGGAAGGCGCGAGGACAGATGAAGATGACAGGAAAGAATATAAAAAATTCTTTGCTGGTGTTTTTGTTTCGAGCGAATCACCTTTAACTGAAACAGGACCGTGGCGGTCTTTTGCGAGGATCACTTACGAGGGGATAATGATACATAGGAACTGCCAGTGAGCAGAGGATGGACTTTGGGTTGTAATCAGCAAGACCTTTAGAAAATCCATGAGCGGTGCAATGCCAAGCATCCGCCTGTAATGTTCCCGTAAGGCAATGGGGGAGTCGAGGACAAATACAACGCCAAAAAACAAAAGTATAAGAAATCAAGGAAGAATGTGTCGTTGATATCAGATACATGCGGCTGTAGGGAGAAATCCTTTACAGCCGTATTGATGTGGTATCAGCACGCATATCAGGTAACAAATTATGTATTACACAAGAGAATATCTCAATAGAGCGCATCGAGAAATTGATACTATCTTCCGAGTGCTGTTCCCGGAGCATGGAATGGCAGTAAGGGAAGAACAGATTATGTTATGCCACGAAATGCTGGATAACTTGCTGGGAAGAAACATAGCACTGTGTGACGCGGGTGTCGGTATCGGCAAGACGTATGCCTATCTGGTGGCCTGTGTTCTGATGAGAAAATATTCTCTCCTTGCAGAAGGATGTTCCCCTTATGAGCAGCGTCCGGTCGTGATATCCACTTCCAGCATTGCACTCCAGAAAGCAATTCTTACAGAATATATCCCTTTTCTCTCCCGGATTCTTCAGGAGAACGGGACGATTCAGGCCCCTATTAAAGCTGTGATACGAAAAGGGAAAGAGCATTTTGTCTGCGATGAGAGGTTGGAGCAACGAATCGTTGCAATCGAAGAAAAAAACAAAAATGCGTTGCAGAAAGAAGCTCTGCTGTCGTTGAAAGAACATTATGATATGGACGAAGTGTCCAACTTAAGTGGGTTTGACAGAAGGATGGTGAGTGTACCGAAGTTCTGTTCGGGAGACTGCCCGAAAAGAGGCTCATGCAGGTATCAGCAGTATCTGGAGCGTTCCAGAGATCATGAAATGTTCATTCAGATCTGTAATCACAATTATCTGCTGGCTGATGGTTATCACAGGCTGCAGGATTACCGCCCGTTATTAAAAGACTACCGGGCATTGATTGTCGATGAAGCACATAAGCTGCCGGATGCGGCAAAGCAGATGTTCGGGAAGAGCCTCTGTTATGACGATATCCGGGAAATCTGCTTTTATCTTGGGAAAGAGTACCAAGGCCCGGAGATAAGAAAACTGTCTGGGACGATCCGTATGGTGCTGGACATCATAGGAGAAAACCACAGAACCAGATATGGGATAAAAGAAGAATTCCACATGACAGAAGAGTGTGCAATGTATTTATGTGAGGGGATACAGACCATGAATAAGATCATAGAAAAATTAGAAAAGAAGATTCCGAAGTGGATCAGAAACAAGCTGGAAGAAACCAGAAGTGTGTTGGAATACTTTTTCCATCAGGATAAGAAGTATGTACTGCATCTGAAGCAGGACCATGATCACAGGATTATATTGTGTGCATCCAGCAGACGGATTCCACAGTATCTGGACCAGATGTTATGGAGCAGAGGAATGGGAGCGATTCTTACAAGCGGAACTTTAAAAACCGGACAGGGATTTTCCCACATTCGGAAAATGACAGGATTACAGAGAGTGCGGAGAGTCCGGGAATATGTGGCAGACTCCCCGTTTGAATATCAGAAGAACTGTCTTTTATATCTGCCCAAGAATTTGAAAAAATGCAGAAGAGGAAGTCAGGAAGAGGCAGAGATGATAGCAGGCCATATCCATTCACTGATCTGTTCGACTTACGGGCATACGCTGGTGCTGTTCACATCTTATCATTTGATGGGAAACGTTTACCAGATGTTAAGGGATGAAATTCCGTTCCCGATGATAGAGGTGTGGAGACATTCACCGGAAGAGATCACAAGATTTAAACAGATGGACAATGCTGTCCTTTTTGCAGCCGGCTCCTGTTGGGAAGGAGTAGACTTCCCTGGAGATATGGTATCTTCGCTGATTATAGTAAAACTGCCCTTTGCTGTTCCTGATCCCATCAGCGAAGCACAGAAGAAGGAATATGCCAGCCTGAAAGATTATATTCAGGCAGTGATTGTTCCAGACATGCAGAAAAAACTAAGACAGGGATTCGGACGGGCGCTCCGCACCGAGACAGATACTTGTGTCGTGTCCATTTTAGACGAGCGTGCAGGAGAAGGCGGCAGGTATCATGAGGAAGTGATGTGTGCGCTTCCAAGCTGCAAGATGGCAAAAGACATCAAGGATATCCAGCACTTTATCCGAAACCGGAAAGGCGTGGAATACTACCTGTAACCGTTCGTGGTTCTGCTACAGGAAAAGCAGATTTTGCACGAAAAGTTTGGTGGTATTTCAAGGGCGTTTTCGGTGGGATTGTTGGTATTGATGAATAGCTATTTCGGCATGAAGTGGGTATACTGTGTATAGCGTTAGAGGAAAGGAGGCAGCTTATGATATACAAGGTGGAAACGATAAAAGATGGAACAGAAAAATATTTTTTCATCAGAAATCTGGAAACAATGAGTATTGAAGAACTGCCAAGTAAATATCTAATGCATAAGATTAAATGTAAACGTTCACCAAATACAGTGAAACGCACAGCATTTTCAATCTGCTATTATATGAAATATATGGCAGAGAAAGAAATGGAACTCACAGAAGTCTATCAGTTAGATTATGAAAAACAGACAGAACACTTTGTGGAATTTTTATACTGGCTTAAAGCCGGAAACCATACAGAGCAAACGGCTGGAGAAAAGAAGTGTCCGAATGAAGGAACCTGCAACGCATACTTAAAAGATGTGTTCAGGTTCTATTTATTTATAGAGGCAGAATATGAACAGTACGGAAGTCTCAAAACCTTATCGTATAACCAGATTATAGCGGTTAATCAGGTGGGAGTAAAAAAGGTACTGCGGAATCATTCTTTTAAAGCCTATCTGAAGGAAGAGGAACATCGTGGGAGAACAGCAAAAGAAAATCAGATTATTACAATTTTACAGGCCTGTACGAACCGAAGAGATCAGCTTCTGTTACTTATGTTAGCAGAAACCGGATACAGAATTGGGGAACTACTGGGAGTAAAATATGTCAAAGATATTGATTATAGGAATCACATGATAAGGGTATGCTTCCGGGAAGATAATGAAAATGAAGCGAGAGCCAAAAATGCGGAATACAGAAGTGCCAAGATAAGTAATGATACGTTTGAATTTCTCATGGATTATCTGGCAAAATATCGGAAAATCCTGCAACATCAGGATTACCTGTTTGTGAATATCATGGGTGAGAACATTGGAAAGCCATTAAGAGTGGACAGTGTATATGATATGTTGGACCGAATGGAAAAGAAAACCGGAGTTAAAATCACACCCCACATGTTACGTCACTATTTTGCAAATATGCGAAAGCAGGCAGGATGGGAACTGGAAATGATCAGTCAGGCATTGGGGCATAAACATTTGGATACGACTATAAAGTATCTGGACTGGCTGGATGATGAACTGATAGAAGCAAGTAATGAGTTTTATGCACAACACACTGCTATTTATGGGGCGGAACGTCTGCTGGAGTAGGGAGGTGTGAGAAATACCTATATATTTATTGCAACAGGCAGAACACATAACAGAATCTGAAGTAGATATTGAGAAGAAAAAGCAGGAACTATATTCAGAAATTGATGCACTTGGAATAAAAAGCGATTCAAGAATTAACAAATTGAAAAAGTTCTTGGCAGATAGAAAAATCTGGCATCTGGAAGAAATGGATTATCCTTTGCGAAATTCGTATGAACAATATTTAAGAGGACAGATACGATCACAAATTGTATCTTTCTATTTGAAAATATATGATACGGTAAAACAACAACATATCTATCAACAGATGCAGACGCTAAATGGAAAGCGGATATATGAATGGAAATATCAAAATAAAATTTATTTTCTGAAGTATTATCCGGAAAAGGAAATAGCTGAGACCTTTGAAACTTCTTATAAAACAAACCTATTGGTGTGGGATTTTACACAAAATTGTTCAGAAGTTTTAAAGAAACAAATTTTTTATACGTTGAGTCGTATCATTGCAAATACTTCAATGTCTAAGGCTTATAGAAATGTCAGGTTAAAATCCTTAAAACTTCTTTATGATTCTTGTGTTCAGTTAAATATTACGGATATTGGATTGCTGGAAATGGAACAAGTGGAAACTATTTTAAAGAATTTTCCCGAAACGAGTCAACGAAGTATTTTAGGTGAATGCAGAAGAGATGCGTTTATGCAGCAGGAACAGATCCAATGGGAAGCAAATCTATGGTATCTGGAACGATTACATCTTGGAAAACATCGGATAGACGAAAGTAAATCCTTAATTAGCATTTCTTTTATGGAAGTCAAGGAAATACAGAATCGAGAAATTTTACAGGCATACATGAAATATGAACTGGGAATTACTGGACAGGCAGTCAGCACGATTGTACGAAGATTTGTATGTATTAGAAATTTTATTGAACTGCTGGAACAAGAAAAGATACTGGCGATTCATGCAACTGTCGCAGAAGTAAAAAAGTATGCAGACGGCTTGCGAGAACGGGGAATACAGGCAAAGGGATTTAATGAAAGAATTTTCGGTATCGGTCATTTTTATAAATTCATGGAAGTTAAACAGTATATTACAAGAATGCCATTCCGAATTGAATATTTCCAACAAAAAGAAGTAGTAGTACATCATGATCGTAGCGTTGAGGAAACAGTATATATGGAAATTTTGAAAAAATTATATCTTTTTCCAGAGCGATTACGATGTATGTTCCTACATCTGTGGTGTCTAGGATTACGGGCGAGTGAAGTGTGTACATTGAAAGGAAATGCTTATTATCAGCAGGGCGAGGATTATTGGATTCAGGTGTATCAGGTCAAAATGAAGAATTATAAAAGGATTCCAATCCCACAGGCACTTTATCAGATTATGAAAGTATACTTGAAAAAACATGAAATTCAGCCTGAAGAATTCATTTTTAAAAACAGCAGAGGTGGTGCTTGTCTATATGGCACATTCCGAACTCAGATGATAGAAGCGTGCCGGGAAAATAAGATTGCAAATGGAGAATATTTATTTCAATCACACGATTATCGACATACAGTAGCAACTATGTTTTATGACAGTCATGTATCACTGCAAAGTATCAGGGATTATCTTGGACATACTTATGAAGAGATGACAAGACAGTATATTGATTATATGCCACAAAGGATTGCAAAAGCAAATGATGAGTTCTTTGAAATGCAAGGAAGTAGTTTAGCATCATGGCTAAAGAAAGAGGAAAAAGATGGAAAATGATATTATATACTTCAGCGATTTCCCCAATTTACAAGAAACAGGGACACGTAAGGATAATGGAAAATTTGATTTAACGTTGCTTCCAACGCAAGAATTAAAGGAAGAGTTTCGAGGTTATATTATGTATCGCTGCAAAAACGGAACGTTTAGAGCATTGATTCAGGATCGAACAGCTTATAATCATATTGCAAAGTTTTTGAACAGCAGAATAAATCGGAGAATCAAAAGCCTTGGAGATAGAAATCCAGAAAAATGGATATCACTTTTAAAAGGCTGGATGTTAGAACAGGGAATAACTATTGTAAAAGAAAAGAAGAGTGTGTATGGTACAGTAAGCTATGGCGAAGCAGTGACGATATTATATTTCAGAAACGTACTGAAATTTTTAGGGCCAGAAGATTTACGGGATGAGATAGAAAAAGATGTTTGGGAACTAAAAAATCTGGATATTAAAATCAGATCCAATCCAATTTATAATGTAAAAACACTGGATTTCAGAAAAATATATCAGCCAGATATCCGGGAAGAATGTAAGAAAGCTGTTTATATGAATCTGCAGTATGAAGCAATAGGAACTGTACAGGGAGAATTGACAATAATGAGGATATTCTCAGAATATCTCCAAAAAGAGTATTCCAAAATAAAAAGCTGCAGTGAAATAGACAGAGAAGTGTTGGAAGAATTTTTAATACATCTGTCAACAAAAGATACTTCCCATAGTGCGAATAGTTCTTATGTAATTTCATTAAGACGACAGTTAGAGACAATCGGAAAAATTTACAGCTATGAAAGATTGGAGCATTTATTTATTAATACGGATATTCCACCGGAAGTAAATGCAGAATTTAGAGTGTATTCTGATGATGAAATGAAACGACTGAATGCGGAAATTACACAGATGGATGTACAGATTGCAAGATGTCTTCTGATACATCAGATGCTTGGAACTAGGATATCAGATACCCTTACACTGAGACCAGATTGTCTGACGAGAGAAAATGGCCAAGATATGATTGAAATATATCAAGTTAAAACTAAAAGATATAAAAAGCCGATCAGTAAAGAACTTGCAAAACTGTTACAGAGTTCTATTGAATATACACAGGAAAAGTTCGGTGATACAGAATACATATTTGTTAATGAAAAAGAACCTGACCGCCCGATGCAGTATATGGCTATAAAAACAAAAGTCATGTCCATGATACAGGAAAAGCAGTTGAAAGATGATCATGGCGAATTATTCGGGTTTGGAACGCACATGTTCCGGCACTACTATGGCGTCAAACTTACAGAAATGCATCTGGATGACTGGACGATAGCGAGACTGCTAGGGCATAAGAGATTGAATAATGTACAGCATTACCGGAAAATGAGCAATCAAAGAATGGCAGATGAAACCAGAGAAGTAAGGCAGATGATGAGTGACATCATATATATGAGTCTGGCAGGATGGGGTGAAGAATATGAGCAAATACGACAAGATGATTGAGGAAAATCAGAGAAAAAGTAAAGAGAAAATTGAACTGGCATTGCAGGCAATACAAGATATGCAGGCAAATAAAGAACGTATCAGCGTTCCAAAGCTGATGAAGAAAACTGGATTGTCGAGAGGATTCTTTTATAAAAATCCAACCGTCCGGGATACATTGAACCAAGCAGTAGAGCAACAGGCCGGAATGATAGATCCAAGAAGAGAAATTCTGAACATGGCGATGGAAAAACAGATTGAACTGTTGAACCAGAAGGTGGCAGCTCTGAGCAGAGAAAATAAGGAACTGAAGAGAAAGAACGAAAAGTTACAGAAGGTATTACGGAAACAGGATTTGAATTTTATTAAGAACTTATAACATTGAAAATAATAAGATGGAAGAGATGTGTGCAGACACATCTTTTCATCGTTGAGGATAAAATATATAGAATGAGAATGGGATTGTTTTATGGTATACTAAAAGTGAAATGCTAACTTTGATATGAGGTATAAAACAATATGACAGAAATACAAATTAAAAATTTAATTAAAGAATATGAAAAAGAATATATTGAGTTTATGGAAATTGAAAAATTACCACAGTATAAGATAGATTTTTTTGAAATTAATGTTGAGGAAAGCGATGCAGCAGGATTCGCTTCAGCCGCCCAAGCTCACTATAATACGAAAACAGATGAACATATATTGAGGATATGCAAAAGTTCGGAAATACCAAAGTATATTGTATTTCATGAATTTACGCATATTTTAGATACGGAAATGTATGCAAAGCAAGATTCTTGGAGATATATGGCTTTGTCTGGTTATACAGAATATCATGCAGCACAAGTTGAATTGATGATAATGTTAGGAGCAGATAGTATACAAACTCAAGATTTTTCATTTACAGTTGATGTTGAAATAGGTAATAGTACAGTTAGGAATTACCTAAACTCAAGACATCAATTAGTAGTGAATATGATGAATAGAACAGATTTTCCAAGAGATATTGAAGCATTAAAAACAACGGTAGGTGTGCTATATAATTATTTTGGAGTGCGTTCTATATGTAAAATGTATGCGAAAGATTATACTGAAGAAGTGGATAACACAATTATTATTCAGAAACTTTCAAAAGTATTATTTGAAGAGATAAATAGCTTTATGGTTGGATGGTTTAATGAAGCACAAGTAGAGCTGAGCTTTGTGTCATATATGAAAATAATGTGGCCTATGCTTCAAAGCTATTTTGGAAAAGAATGAAAGATAGTAACAGTAAACACAGTTTTGTATACAGTTAAACCCAGTAAAATCAACGCATGAGGGGAACTGGCTACATTTTAGTTTCCTATCTGGTGGTATGTTGCACCTACAATTATCAATACATTCCTAGAAGCGTATGATTTCTCTAACAAGACAATTACTCTATTCGCAACATCAGGAAGCAGTGGTTTAGGAAATACTGTAAATGAATTAAAAGTATCAGCACCCAATGCACTCATTAAAGAAGGGTTATTACTAAATAATCTCACAACTCAAAAAGTAAAAGAATTATTGGCCTTATGATTATTCATGGGGCTTTTTTGATATAATAATGGAAAGGAGACATCATTATGGATAAAACAATGAAAATAACAGGTAAAGGAAAAGTATCAGTCAAGCCTGATATAATACGTCTTAATATGACAATGGAAGAATCATATAAGGAATATGAACTCACATTAAGACAGTCTAGTGAAACAATAAAAATATTGAAGGAGTTATTTGTTTCTCTAGGATTTAAAAATGATGATTTAAAAACTAGAAGCTTTGATATTAATACCAAATATGAAAGTTATAAAGCAAAAGATCAAAGCTGGAAAAAGAGATTAATAGGATATACATATACACATCATATGTTGATAGAATTTGATGCAGATAATAAGAAACTAGGGGAGATACTCTATGCTTTGGCACATAGTGTGATTACACTAGAAATCTCTATTGAATATACAGTCAGTGATCCAGAAAAGCATAAAGATAAATTATTAAAGAATGCGATAGAAGATTCAAAGCACAGAGCTGAAGTCTTAGCAAATGCTGCAGATGTTGAATTAGGTGATATCGTATCTATTGATTATTCTTGGGGTGAAATCAGCTTTGTTTCAGAACCTATACAGAATTTTGCATTCGCAAGTGCAGAAAAAACAATGGGTAGTCCTGGATATGATATAGATATTGAAGCAGACGATATTGATGTTACAGATACAGTGACTGTGATTTGGAATATAAAATAATGTTTTAACAATTATTGCTGAAAGGAGTTAAATCCTATGCCTAACATTAAATCTGAATAAGCATAGTAGACATGTAATTCCTAACATACAGGACTTTAAAAAGAGATAGGCCACGCTACAGCTAATGAATGAACTAGCTAAAGATATAAAATCTAGTAAAGAAAAAGGCCGGTTCACGTTAGAAAACCAAGAAAAACTATTCGAAGCCGGCATAGTTGTATTTAAGTTATTATTAACAAAAATAAAAAATAAACTATAGTCAACCACCAAAAACTTTTACTACGTTTTGATACATTTAGTCATCAAAAAGGTATTGTTAAAAATTCTTCACTAATAGAAATATACTTATCAGTAAATAGACTATCTTTTTCCCAGATGAATTCAAAATTATGCTGGAGCTTAAAGTCATCTAATATAATTTCTTTTAATATACCTTTCTGTAATTCTTCTTTAACTGCAGTTTTATACATGAAAGAAATACCGCAATCTTTTTTAAGCAAGCTTATAATTGTATGCATATTTTCTATTTGTGTATAATATTTAAAATCAGAAATAGATAAACCACGGACATTTAGACTTTCTTGTAAAATATGTCTTGTACCAGAACCTTGTTCTCGTACAAGAAGTCTTTCATCAAGAAGGTCATGTAAAGTATGAGGTATATTTTTAAACTCATGTGATGCAGCACAGACGGCAATATAGTCCTCTGTGCTGTATTTTTTATGACTATATTTCTCTTTTGGATAATTTCCTTCTACAATAGCCATATGAATCTTACCTTGATCTAATAACTTTAATAATTCTGCCGTATTTCCATAATGAAGATGCAGATTCATTTCAGGATGATGCTTGATAAAATCAGCTAATTTATCCACTATCGCATACTCACCAATTGTCATAGTCACACCAATCGACAATGTTTCTATCATTCCTTCATGACTCTTTATCTCTTTTTTAATTGTTTGCTCATCGTTCTGCATAGTCATCAAATATTTTCTTAATATCTCTCCAGAACGTGTTAAAGATAACTGCTTATTTGAATATACAAAGAGTGTTGTTTCGTATTCTTGCTCCAAATAATGAATATGTTGTGATACAGCTGGCTGAGTAATATGTAGTTGTTTTGCAGCAAGCGTATAGTTTAATGTCTCACATACTTTTAAAAAAGTATGAATACGATAATCTAACATCTCATCACCTCATCAATAATATTTACTTATGATTCAATAGAAATATATAATTTAATATTATTATAGTCAAGTGATATAATGAGCACACATTTAAAAGAAAGCAGGTAAATCATGGAAACTATTAAAAAGAATATATATGGCATACTTGTATGTTTAGTTGTTGCGATTCCATCATGGTTACTAGGAAAACAATTTCCAGTTATCGGTGGAGCAGTGATTTCAATTCTTGCAGGTATGATTATTACTATGTTTTGGAAAGAAAAAGGTAAAGCAGCACCAGGGATCAAATGGACTTCTAAAATCATCCTACAGACAGCTGTCGTCTTATTAGGTTTTGGTATGAACTTAGGTGTCATCTTTGAAACAGGAAAGCAGTCATTACCTATTATTATTTGCACCATTTCAACTTCACTTCTTATTGCATGGCTTTTAAGAAAGATATTACATGTACCTTCCAATACATCTATTCTAGTAGGTGTAGGTTCATCTATTTGTGGCGGTTCTGCCATTGCAGCTACTGCACCAGTCATTGATGCCGATGATGATGAAGTGGCTCAGGCTATTGCAGTTATTTTCTTCTTTAATGTCTTAGCTGCATTATTCTTCCCTATTCTAGGTAAGGCCATTGGCTTTGACACATTACATGGTGATGCGTTTGGAATATTTGCAGGGACTGCCATCAATGATACATCTTCAGTCACTGCAGCAGCATCTACTTGGGATAGTATGTGGCACTTAGGTAGTGCTACACTTAATAAAGCTGTTACTGTAAAACTAACACGTACACTTGCCATTATTCCTATCACTTTAGGATTATCAATGATCAGAAGTAAGAATAACCAGAAATCTTCAAACTTCAGTTTAAAGAAAACATTCCCTATGTTTATTCTTTACTTTGTATTAGCTGCTATTATTACTACAGTCAGCCTTCATATAGGAGTTAACAGCAACGTTTTTTTACCTATTAAAGAATTATCTAAATTCCTTATTATCATGGCTATGGCTGCGATTGGACTAAATAGTAATGTCATTCACTTAATTAAAACAGGCGGTAAACCATTATTAGTAGGTGCATCATGCTGGTGTGGTATTACTATTGTCTCATTACTTATGCAGCATGTGATGGGTATCTGGTAATTATTGACTTTATAAACTATATTTCTTAAGATAGAAATAGACTTACAGTGAAACTTAATTTTCACTGTTTTTTAATAGGAGAATCATATGAATATTACAGTATATTTAGGGGCCTTGAGAGGCAATGATCCAGTACTTAAAGATGCCGTTAAAGAACTTGGTACATGGATTGGAGAAAACAATCATACACTCATTTATGGGGGATCAAAATCAGGATTAATGGGATATATTGCAGAAAGTGTATTAGATGCAGGTGGAGATGTTATTGGAATAGAACCACAATTCTTTATTGATGAAGAACTACAATCTGATGGCTTAACAGAATTAATCATTACTAAAGATATGACAGAAAGAAAGACAAAAATGATAGAATTAGGAGATGCCTTTATCGCCTTTCCAGGTGGTACAGGAACACTAGAAGAAATATCAGAAGTGATGTCTAAAATTTCATTAAAACAACTTCATGCGCCTTGCATATTCTATAATTTGAATGATTATTATAAAGGCATGAAAGAACTTATGTGCCATATGATAGAAATGGGATTATCTACTCGTGAGAAACAGAAGGGCATCTATTTTGCAGATCATCTAGAAGAGATAAAGAATATTATTGAAGAGGAATAGTGATTTTTTTCATTATTCCTTTTATAATGGAATAAATAACAGTTAAGGAGACATACAATGAATCTAGAAGGACAAAACTTAGAATCGTTAAGAAGGATGGTTAGACATCTCCAAGAAGAAAATCAAGAATTAAAAGAACTTCTAAAAAAATCTCATATTACATTTAATGAATCAAAAGAAGAAATGACAACCCAATCTATAAATGAGGGTGTATGTATCAAGGATACTTATATTTATGATAAACTTGTAGCTTACTTTCTTACTTTATTTCAAGGAAGAAGAGATGTATATGCATTAAGAGGTTCTAAGGGAGGATACTTTCCACAATGTTATAATAGATGGAAAGAATATTGTCCTAAACAAAATAGTCAAAAAGGTGTGTCCTGTCAAAAGTGTCCTTATAAAGAGTGGAAAGCATTAGATAGAGAAGTAGGCAAGGATCACTTATTAGGCTACAAAGACAATTGTACAGATGTCATTGGATTATATCCTTTACTAGAAGATGATACATGTAAACTCATAGTTTTTGATTTTGATAATCATGATAATAAGAATAGTGAAAATAATGATTGGAAAGATGAAATAGATGCAATTAGAAAAATATGTCATGAAAATGGTATTGATGTATTAATAGAACGCTCACGTTCAGGAAATGGGGCACATGCATGGATTCTCTTTAAGGAATTTGTACCTGCCTCTCTTGCTAGAGAATTTGGATTACTACTCATTGAGAAGGGAGCTCAATCTATTAATCTCAAATCATTTAGATATTATGATCGTATGTTTCCTACTCAAGATCATAGTGAAGGTTTAGGTAATCTTGTCGCATTACCACTTCAAGGACAGGCATTAAGACAAGGTAATAGTGCTTTTGTAGATGAAAACTGGAATCCTTACTATGATCAATGGAAATTACTGACAACAGTTCATCAATTATCTAAAAATGAGATAGAAGAACATATCTATAAATGGAAAGAAGAACTTTCAATCCCTCAAACTCTTCTTACAATTAATCCAGGAAAAAGAATCAAACCTTGGAAAAAAGATGAAAACTTCCATAATGAAGATGTGATAGAGAAGCTCTCTATTGTCCTTGCAGATGGTATCTATGTCGATACACTTAATCTGAAGCCTCGTATCCAGAACCAGATCAGGCGCTTAGCTGCTTTTGATAATCCTATCTTCTATAAAAATCATAACTTAGGCTATTCCAATTGGAACCAACCAAGAATCATTTATTTAGGAGAAGATCTAGATGATTATATAAAAATCCCAAGAGGGCTATTCGAAATACTTATCAATAAGTGTCATTCATCAAATATTGAATATGAAATCATTGATAAGAGAGAAAAAGGAAAGCCTATCAATGTGAGATTTACTGGACAGTTAAGAGATGAACAACTTCCTGCCGCTTCTAATCTATTGAAATATGATAATGGTGTACTTAATGCAGCCACTGCATTTGGTAAGACAGTCGTATCTAGTTTTTTAATATCTCAAAGAAAAGTCAATACACTCATTATTATGCAAAGTGTTTCACTTATTAATCAATGGGTGGATGAATTACATCACTTTTTAGAAATAAACGAAGACCTTCCTATGTATAAAACAAAAACAGGTATAGAGAAACAAAGAAAAGATCTTATAGGTGTCTTACATGGTAGTAAAAATACCTTAACAGGTATCATTGATGTTGTATCAGTTAATTCTATTTATGATAAAGAGGGCAATAGTCGTTTAGACCAAACATATGGAATGGTGATAGTGGATGAATGTCATCATGGTGCTTCTCATGTATTTGAAGAGGTATTACGTCAAATTAGTTCTAAATATGTCTATGGCGTGTCTGCCAGTGATAAGAGAATAGACAGACTAGAAAAGAAAGTCTATATGCAGTTAGGTCCAATCAGACATCAATATACAAGCAGGGAAAGAATAGAAAAACAGACTATCAATCATTATGTTTATCCACGTTTTACTAGAGTTATTTCATTAGCTGATAGTAAAAATGATCTCAATAGTGCCTATGCATTGATTTCTAAAAACGAAGATAGAAATAATATGATTATTTCTGATATCAAGAAGTGTATTGAAGAAAATAGAACACCGATTATTCTGACACGCTATAAAGAACATGCTAAATTATTGTATGAATCACTTAAGAAGAATGTATTAGATCATACATATCTGATTTATGGTGATCATAGTTTAAAGGAAAATGAAGAAGTAAGAAAAACAATACTAACACTACCTCATAATGAACCTTTTATACTCGTTGCGACATCTCAATCCGTGGGTGAAGGTTTCAATGTACCTAGACTTGATACATTATTCTTAACGTCTCCTGTATCTGGTGAACCTTTAGTTGATCAGTTCTTAGGAAGAATCAACAGAGACTACAAGTATAAAGAGAGTGCCATCGTCTATGATTATGTAGATTCACATATCCACTATTTCAATAACATGTATAAGAAACGTTTATCAGCCTATAGAAAGATTGGCTTTGATGTGATTACTGATATTATAGAAAATAAACAAAACGTGAATCATATTTATAATTATAGTGATTATTTAGAAGTATTCAGACAGGATATCCATGAAGCCAATAAAAGCATCATTATTTCTAGTCCGCAGTTAAATGAAAAGAAGGTATTATCTTTTATTGAATTAATCAAGGATAGACAAGAAAAGGGTGTTTCAGTCTCTGTCTTCACTAAACAGACAGATGATCCATATACAAATCATATTATAGATTTATTATATGATAATGGTATATTTGTAGAAATTTATCCTGATTTAGATACATACTTTGCGATTATTGATCAAGAGATTGTATGGCATGGCGGAATCAATCTATTAGGTAAATCTAATATCTATGATAGCTTAATGAGAGTTAAATCAAATACTATTGCAGCTGAACTCATAGTCAATCATACAAAAGCAGAAGATTGTGACTCCTAGAGCACAATCTTTTTAAAATATACAAAAATGGTATAATCTATATGAATGGAGGATGATCATAATGGATGAATATCTGAAAGAAACGCATATGCTGAATTATTCTCATCTAGCAATTCAGAAGTTAATTCATGATAAACACTGGAACGAAATAAATAAATTTGAAAGAATACAATCAATCTATAATTATGTAAGAGATGATATACTATTTGGATATAATAGTGATGATACTATACAGGCTTCAAAAGTATTGGCCGATGGTTTTGGTCAATGTAATACAAAAGGAACTTTATTTATGGCGTTACTACGTGCCTGTGATATACCATGTAGAATTCATGGTTTTACTATCGATAAGAAATTACAAAAAGGCGCCATGACAGGTATTGTATATCGTAGTGCACCTGCTCATATATTTCATAGCTGGGTAGAAGTATACCTTGAAAACCAGTGGTATGAACTAGAAGGGTTTATTCTAGATGAAGAATATCTGAAAAAACTTCAAAAACGATATACAAAATGTAATGGCCCATTTTGTGGTTATGGGGTTGCAGTGAAGGATTTTAGAAACCCAACTATTGATTTCAATAGAAACAATACCTATATTCAAAGCGAAGGAATCACTCAAGACTTTGGTATCTATGATTGTCCAGATAATTTATTAAAAGCACATCATCAAGAGATGTCACTCATTAAAGCATTGGCCTATAAATATATTGGTAGACATCTCATGAATTATAATGTAAAGAAAATGAGGAGGGTACACTATGGCATTTAAGATAGTAAGAAATGATATCACAAAAGTAGTAGCAGACATTATAGTCAATACGGCTAATCCAAAACCTAAATGTGTCAGTGGTACAGATCTTGCGATATATGAAGCAGCAGGAAAAGAGGCACTTCTTGCAGAGAGAAAGACTATTGGTCCTATTGAAAGAGGAGAGATTGCAGTTACTGGAGCTTATAATCTCAACGCTAAATATATTATTCATACAGTAGGACCTGTATGGATTGATGGAAATCATCATGAACTTGAAATACTAGAAAGATGTTATCGTCTACCTCTACAAAAAGCAATAGAACTCGGATGTCAAAGTATCGCATTTCCTCTTATTTCTACAGGCGTTTATGAATTTCCAAAAGATAAGGCTTTGCATATTGCAGTCTCTGTATTCAGTCAGTTTTTGACAGAACATGAAATAGAAATTATTTTAGTTGTATTTGATAAGACCTCTTTTCAATTATCGAGTCAGATTGTAGGAGAAATTGATTCTTATATTGATGCAAACTATGTCAAAGAAAGTCATATCAATGAGTATCCTTTAAGCTACGGACGAAGTGCTCGTCTTCGTTCTTTATTTAACTCTACGCTTCATGAAGAACCATCTCTACATTTATCGAATACTTCTTTAGAAGATCAGCTCGCAAATATTGGTCCTTCATTTCATGACAAATTATTTGAATTAATAGACAAAGCGCATCTAGATAATAAAGACGTATGGAAAAGAGCAAATCTAGATAGAAAACTTTTTTCTAAAATTCAATGCAATAAGAATTATCATCCTAAAAAGAAAACTGTATTTGCATTATGTATCGCATTACAGCTTAATCTAGAAGAATCAAAAGATCTACTTGCAAGAGCAGATTGGGCATTTAGTCCAAGTAGTAAAGTAGATCTAATTGTACAAAAAGCAATCATAGACAAACACTATGATATTATGGAACTCAACATCACATTGTTCAAATATACCAATGAAACTCTTGGAGCATAAATGATGTCGGTACTTTATGTATCGACGTTTTTTAAATGTCGCTTTCAAAGCGACCATATATCTTTCCTCCTCATTTATACTGATATTGTAATAAGAAAAGATTGGAGGAATATATTATGTATGGTGCAATTTTAGGAGATATTATTGGTAGTCCATTTGAATTTGATAGAGGAGATAAAACAAAGGATTTTAAATTATTTAGTAGAAGATCTCATTTTACAGATGATTCAGTCATGACTCTTGCTGTATGTGAGGCGTTACTTAAAGTAGGCCAGGATGCAACAGTCAAAGAAATTGAGGATGCTGTTATAACAAGTATGCAATCATGGGGAAGAAGATATCCTCATGAAGGATATGGAGGTTATTTTAGATGCTGGTTAACAGCACGTCATCCTGAGCCTTATAATAGTTTTGGAAATGGTTCTGCAATGAGAGTATCAGCTGCAGGATGGCTTTATGATTCCCTTGAAAAAACAAGAGTTGTCGCAAAAGCAACTGCAAATGTAACTCATAATCATCCAGAAGGTATTAAGGGTGCAGAGGCGACTGCGAGTGCGATATTTATGGCAAGAAATGGTTCATCAAAAGAAGAAATCAAAAAGTATATTGAAAATGAATTTCATTGTGATTTAAATAGAACACTTGATGAAATCCGTCCTAGCTTTCATATGGATGAAACTTGTCAAAAAACTGTCCCTGAGGCAATCATTGCTTTTCTTGAAGCAAGAGACTTTGAAGATGCGATAAGAAATGCAGTATCTCTAGGTGGTGATACAGATACACTTGGTGCTATTACAGGAAGTATTGCAGAAGCTTATTTTGGAATACCTGAAGCATTAATATCTGAATGTAGAAATCGTATCAACAAAGATATGAAAGATGTTGTTGATGCATTTTATAGTTCTGTTAGACATCATAATGATTCACCAAATACAAATCAGATGATTGAGAAAGCAATAGACCAATATTATGTTCACAACGATAAAGAGGGAATGCTATTATTTATGGATACGCTGTTGAATGCAATCAAACAGGGAGGAGAATTAGTAGTCCCTTATATCACTAAGAATCCATTCTTATCAAAAGAGCAGTTATGTAGTATAAACATTGGTGACACATTTACTCTTGATCATGATGTCAAACTTAAAATGGAAACAGTCAAAGATATGAATGGTAAAGAGTGGCTTGGTGTATTTACTTCCAGCAATGAAATGCATAAAGGATCTAGTGGAAATGTCCAGATTAGCCAATCAATACTTTCAATTCTTAAATTAGTGATTGATTGGAAAGAAATTGATGGAATTGTTATCAATCCATTTGGAAAATATATGCAAATAAGTAAAGCTATGATACTATTATTGATTAGCATATATGAAGAACATGAATAATCAAAAATCTAAAGAGATCGTAACTGACTTGTTATAATCTCTTTTTTTGCATTAAGAGCATATTTCTATGATGAAAAAACTGTAATCTATTACATATAACCATACTGTAATATTTGTTGAACATATTTTTTTACAATGTCAACATATGTGTCTTGACATCTGTCAACAACAATGATAGCATATGCATCAGCGTAGCGAGAGAGGCGCTTAATTTAGGAAAAGTTGGAAAAAGAGGATAAAATTATGGATATGATGAATAGAATTAAGCAGCTAAAAGAAGAGAAGAATGCTGTTATATTAGCTCACTATTATGTGGATGCAGATGTACAGGCAGCGGCTGATTTCATTGGTGACTCATTCTATCTTGCAAAAAAAGCAGCAGAAACAGATGCTGATAAGATTGTATTTGCAGGTGTAGAATTCATGGGAGAAAGTGCTAAGATACTTAATCCTACTAAGCATGTATATATGCCAGATGCACATGCAGATTGTCCAATGGCACATATGGTCACTATAGAAAAGATTAAAGAAATGAGAGAAAAGTATGATGATTTAGCTGTTGTTTGCTATATCAACTCTACTGCAGAAATAAAGACTTATAGTGATGTATGTGTAACTAGTTCAAATGCAGTAAAGATTGTTAATAAGTTACCTAACAAGAATATTTTCTTTATACCTGATCAGAACTTAGGAAGCTATGTAGCAACTCAGGTAGAAGGTAAGAATATCATTTTAAATAATGGTTTCTGTCCAAGACATCACATCATGACTAAAGAAGATGTATTAAATGCAAAAAAGAAACATCCAGATGCTTTAGTGGCTGTACATCCTGAATGTAAGCCTGAAGTATTAGAAGAAGCCGATTATATTGGAAGTACATCAGGTATTATTGATTATATTGTTGGAAATGATGCTAAAGAATTTATTGTTGGTACAGTAGATGGTGTTTATGCCACAATCCTAAATCAAGCACCTGATAAGAAGCTTTATAATGTCGTAAGAACTCAGGTATGTCCTAATATGAAACTTAATTCACTAGAAAAGATTATTAATGTATTAGAAACTGGTGAAAATGAAGTGTTCTTAGATGAAGAATTTATGAATAAGGCAAAAGCACCATTAGAAAGAATGCTTGAACTTGCTAAATAGGAGATGAATAAAAATGAGTAAAAAAACAGATGTTCTTATTGTAGGTACTGGATGTTCAGGATTATATTGTGCCCTTAAATTACCTGGAAACCTTAATATTCATATGATTACTAAATCATGTGTAGAAGAAAGTGATAGCTTTCTTGCACAGGGTGGTATTTGTATGTTTAAAGATGAAAGTGATTATCATGCTTTCTTTAAAGATACACTAAGAGCTGGACATTATGAAAATAATCCTCTTTCTGTAGAATTAATGATTAGAAGTTCTCGTGCTGTACTTGATGATTTATTATCATATGGTACTGATTTTGCAAGAGATGAAGAAGGAAACCTTAAATATACAAGAGAAGGTGCTCATTCTTCTAACAGAATCCTTTATCATGAAGATATTACTGGTAAAGAAATCACTAGTAAGCTTTATGCAGAAGTAAAAACAAGAAAGAATATCACCATTGAAGAATATGTCACTTTGACTGATTTAATTGTTAAGAATGGTAAATGTGTTGGTGGTAAAGTACGCAAGGGTGATGAAGAATATGATATCTATGCAGACTTTGTTGTACTTGCAACTGGTGGTATTGGTGGTAAGTATAAGAATTCTACTAATTACCGTCATTTAACTGGTGATGCCATTGATTTTGCTAAGAAATACAATATTGAAACAGAACATTTGGATTATGTACAGATTCATCCAACAACATTCTATAGTGAAGATAATGAAAGACGTTTCCTTATTTCTGAAAGTGTCCGAGGTGAAGGTGCATTATTATATGATAAGAATGGTAATCGTTTCGTTAATGAATTATTACCTAGAGATGTAGTTTCTAATGCAATTAAGAAACAGATGGAAAAAGATGGTACTGATTATGTCTTAGAAGATTTAAGACCTATTGGTGAAAAGGAACTAAAGGAACATTTTCCTAATATTGTTCAGTACTGCTTAGATAAAGGCTATGATGTAACTAAAGAATGTATTCCAGTCGTACCAGCCCAGCATTATTTCATGGGTGGTGTAAAGGTTAATGAAAACAGTAAAACATCTATGCCTAACTTATACGCTGTAGGAGAAACAGCATGTAATGGTGTTCATGGTAAGAATAGACTTGCTAGTAACTCATTATTAGAAAGTTTAGTATTTGCTAAAAGAGCCGCAATAGATATGACAAGAAAGTATGAGGCCCCAAGTATGTTTGATAAGACAACTTTAAAATTAAATGTAGACCCACTAATCCTTTCAGCTCTACGTGAAGATATTACAAGTGAAGATGTATCTACATGCAGTGTTATGAGAACTGCTCAGTTAGGTGAAGTAGAATTAATCTGTAAAGAAAATGGTATTATTGCCGGTCTTCAGATTTTTGAAAGAACATTCAAATTATTAGATGAAGATGTAGATGTACATTTCTTTGCTCATGATGGTGATGAAGTACATAAAGGTGAATTATTGGCCAAAGTAACTGGTGATATGAGAACTCTTCTTGAAGGTGAAAGAACTGCTCTTAACTACTTACAGAGAATGTCAGGTATTGCCACTTATACTCGTAAGGTGGTAGATCTTCTTGAAGATACAGATATTAAGTTACTTGATACAAGAAAGACAACTCCAAATAACAGAATCTTTGAAAAGTATGCTGTTAAAGTAGGTGGAGGAAGCAACCATAGATATAACTTAACAGATGGTGTTCTATTAAAGGATAATCATATTGGTGCTGCAGGAAGCGTCACTAAAGCTGTACAGATGGCAAAAGACTACGCTCCATCAGTAAGAAAGATTGAAGTAGAAGTAGAAACATTTGATATGGTGAAAGAAGCAGTTGCTGCAGGTGCTGATATTATCATGTTAGATAATATGAGTACTGAATTATTAAAACAGTCTATTGATTATATTGATAAGCGTGCTGAAATTGAAATTTCAGGTAATGTTACTGCAGAAAACATTAATAGAGTGAAAGATATGGGTGTTGATTTCATTTCTAGTGGTGCTTTAACACATTCTGCAAAGATTCTAGATCTATCATTAAAGAACCTTCATGCAATTAATGGGAGAGACTAAATGACTGGTAAAGAAAGAAGGGACTACATCCTTACAGAACTGATGGAAGGTGATACACCGATTTCTGCTTCTAATTTTGCGAAACGTCTTCAGGTTTCACGTCAGGTTATTGTGAATGATGTCGCACTTCTTCGTGCTAATAATCATGTTATAGAAGCAACTAATAAAGGATATATTATACGTCAGTCTGCAATGGTAGAAAGAGTTCTTAAAATGCAGCATACAGATGCAGATATAGAAAAAGAGTTAAATACTATAGTTGATTTAGGTGGCTATGTGAAAGATATCTTTGTCTATCATAAAGCTTATCATATTGTACGTGCACCTCTTAATATCGCATCACGTTTAGATGTAAAGAAATATCTAGATAATTTAAAATGTGGGAAATCTATCTCTTTAATGACAGTTACAAGTGGATATCATTATCATACTATTTGTGCTAAAACAGATGAGAGACTTGATGAAATACAAGATGCTTTATCAAAGCTAGGATATCTCGCAAAACTACAGGAATATGAACCTGTGGAATTCTAAAGGCCGTCTTCATTGATGGCTTTTTTTATGTATAATGATAAGGAGGTGATAAACATGATTTATATAACAGGTGATACACATGGAAATCAATTTAAATGGCTTGAGCAGATAGATCCTGTACTTAAAGAAGGGGATATAATTATAGTCTGTGGTGATTTTGGAATAGGCTTTTTCCAGCAGAAGTATTCTTCTGAAGAATCATTCTATGATTTTATTAGTGAACAGCCTTATACTGTTTTATTTATTGATGGGAATCATGAAAACTTTAATCTACTTAATAGTTATCAAGTAGAATCATGGAATGGGGGACATGTCCATAAAATCAGACATAACCTTATTCATTTAATGCGTGGAGAAATCTATACAATAGAAGGAAAGACATTCTTTACCTTTGGTGGCGGTTATTCTATTGATCAGCCATTACGTAAAGAGAATGTTTCCTGGTGGCCACAAGAAATGCCAAGCAAGCAGGAATATGAGAATGGATTAACACATTTAGAAAAAGTCAATAATCAGGTAGACTATATTTTAACTCATACTGCACCTGATGAAACAGTCTACTTCCTTTCTACAATTAAACAATTTAGAATAAAAGGTGATGTCTATCAAGAATTCCCTTTGACTTCTTATTTAAATAATATACAAAAGAAAACAGCCTATACTCATTGGTATTTTGGGCATTTTCATGTAGACAGAGAGTTATGGAGAAATCAGACAGCACTCTTTAATACAATATATGAATGTGAGTCTCATCGTATCATTAAACAATGGAATACATATGAATGTTAACATCTAGACTTTAAAACTAGATATATTGACATTAAATAATAGATATGTTAAACTTGCTGTACAAGAGGTGATTGATATGAAACGTACAAAGTTAGATGACCGTGTACTTCCTGATTATACACGTGGTGAAGAAATATTTAATATGGTGACTCATATAGTAGGGGCAGCCTTTGGTGTTGCAGCACTCGTATTATGTATTATATTCTCATGTTTACATCATAATGGATATGGACTTGCATCTGGTATTGTTTATGGTGTCTCTATGATACTCTTATATACAATGAGTTCTATTTATCATGGTTTATCTCCAAATCTTAAAGCAAAGAAAGTATTCCAAATTATGGATCATTGCAGTATCTTTATCTTGATTGCAGGAACCTATACACCAGTACTTTTATGTTCAGTTAGACAGGCCGATCCATTTTGGGCATGGGTATTATTTGGAATTGTATGGGCAGTCACTATTTTAGGTATCGCATTGAATGCCTATGACATCAAGAAGTTTGAGAAATTCTCTATGGCATGTTATTTAGTTCTAGGCTGGTGTATTGTCTTTAAGTTTAATTTACTTCCTGGTACTATTGGAATGAATGGTATCTATTTATTAGTTGCTGGAGGCGTGGCATATACAATCGGTACAATCTTCTATGGATTACAAGAAAAGATCCATTATATGCACTGTATCTGGCATCTATGGATCTTGCTTGGTAGTGTTCTACATTTCTTATGCATTATCTTATATTGCATGTAACAGGCTTACGCCTGTTTTTCTTTTATATCTTTTAAAGACATGCTATAATCGTTGAGGAAAGGATGATTAAATGAAAAAAATAAATTTTAAATACGGTTTCTTGTACTTAATCACATTTATAATTGTATTAGGTGGCGATTTAGTAACGAAACTTGTAGTCAATGAATCAATGCAGTTAGGCCAGAGCTATCAGGTCATCAAAAACTTTTTTTATTTCACTTATATTCATAATACAGGTGCCGCATGGGGTATGCTGTCAGGGCATTTCTTTATGTTTTATGCAATTTCTATTATTGCTGGTATTATGCTTATTTATTATTTTATCAAGAGTGATAAATCCCAGGTCTTATTAAGATTTGGAATTGTGCTTATATTTAGTGGTATGCTAGGAAATCTATATGATCGTGTTGTTTTTCATTATGTAAGAGACTTTTTAGATTTCTTTGTATTTGGTTATGATTTTCCTATTTTCAATATTGCTGATATGGGTGTTGTAATAGGTGTTTTATTAATCATCTTAGATTTAGGAATTGGAGAATATAAACAATGGAAATACAATCAATTACACCAGAATTAGAAGAAAAAGGCTTGCGTTTAGATAAAGTAATCTTAAATCATATGCCTGATCGTTCACGTACTGAGATTCAGAAATGGATTAAAGCAGGACAGGTTATTGTTAATGATAATGTTGAAAAAGCTAACTATAAGGTAGAAGAAGAGGATGTCATCCAGGTCACTTTACCAGATCCTCAAAATACTGAAATTAATCCTGAAAATATCCCATTAGATATTGTTTATGAAGATGAAGATGTGATTGTCGTCAATAAACCTACAGGTATGATTGTTCATCCATCAGCAGGTATTTATTCAGGAACACTTGTGAATGCATTACTCTATCATTGTCATGATTTATCAGCAATAAATGGTATTACACGTCCTGGTATTGTACATCGTATTGATAAGGAAACAAGTGGTTTATTAATGGTCGCAAAAAATGATAATGCCCATCGTTCATTATCTAAGCAATTAGAAGAACATTCAGTTGTACGTCGTTATGTAGCACTCGTTCATGGTGTTATTAATCATAACGTAGGTCGTATTGAAGCACCTATTGGACGTGATAGCAAGGATCGTAAGAAGATGGCTGTCACTAGTAAGAATGCCAAGGATGCAATCACTAACTTTAAAGTATTAGAACGTTATGATGATATGACACTTATTGAATGTCGTCTAGAAACAGGTAGAACACATCAGATCCGTGTTCATATGCAATATATTGGTCATCCGGTTTATGGTGATCCTCAATATGGTTTTAGAAATGATGATAATACGCATGGGCAGTATCTACATGCTAAAGTATTAGGTTTTGTACATCCTAGAACCAATGAACATATGTACTTTGAAGCACCTTTACCTGATTTCTTTGAAGAAAAGATCAATGAACTAGGAGGAGAATACAATGGATAAGCAGATCATTACATGGGATCAGTATTTCATGGGAGTGGCTAAACTCTCTGCTTATCGTTCTAAAGATCCTAATACGCAGGTTGGCGCTTGTATAGTAAACAGTGATAATCGTATAGTAGGGGTAGGATACAATGGTCTTCCAAGAGGATGTGAAGATGATAAGTTCCCATGGACTGTAAGAGAAGGGGCTTTATATGATACAAAGTATCCTTATGTTGTACATGCTGAATTAAACGCAATACTTAACTGTACTCAGAAGTTGCAGGGTTGTCGTATTTATGTTTCTTTATTCCCATGTCATGAATGTACTAAAGCAATCATTCAGAGTGGTATTAAAGAAATTGTCTATGAAGATGAAAAATATAAAGGAACAGAAAGTGATAGAGCAGCTAAACGTATGTTAGATGTAGCTGGTGTTTCTTATCGTAAAGTTCCTGCATTTGAAGTAGAAATAAAAAAAGAGAATCAATAATGATTCTCTAGATGAAGAAGAAGGCCTATTGGCCTTCTTTTAATTTCTTTAATGCTCCCTTAACTCTCTTCATATTAGTGAAATTCAACTTACATACTTTAGTAAGAATCTTATCACCATACTTGTGCGCAAGTTTAACAGCCACGATTTCGGCATTAGTGCCGGCCCCTCTAGCAAGGTTCATCTTTAAACTCTTTGTCATACTAGCAAAATATTGTAGATATGCATAACGAGAAATGATTTCTGCAGCTAATACTGCTAAATATTGTTCATCAGCATTGGTTTCAAAAATCATATCTTTTACGACAATAACTTCACTCTTTAAATAATTATAATAAGTCTTAGGTGAAACGAATTGATCAATAACTTTGAATTCAACACTCTTCTTCACTTTCTGAAGAACATTCACAACAGCCTGGTTAAATAGGCGTGCACGAATGTTTGCCTGGTTGATTCCACTATCAATCATCTTATTATAATGTGAGTTATCTAGTACTAGTAGTGATGAAATGAGATGTCCTTTTAATAGTTTAGCGTAATTGATAATTTCCTGATTAGACAAATCATCGATATTATCAATATGCAGGTTTTTAATGATCTCAAGTGCTTCATCATCGGCATAGCATGCAACGACACAAAGCGGCCCAAGAAAATCAGCAGATCCTGTTTCTGCAGCACCAATATGTGGATGCATACATAAGTGATCTGAATTCTTTTCCTGCTCAATCTTTTTTGCTAAACTTCTAGACCAATGCTTTGCTTCATGCACCGCATTCTGTCCTAAAAAGCTTGCTTCATAATTTGATGTCACTTCGATGTCACAGCCAATAGCATGAGCTTTTAAAAGAAGGTTCTCGCTTTCGAATGGAACCATCTGACTGTCATAAAACTTCTTCATCTTGTTTAAAATGTTTTCATTAATCAAAAATTTAATTGGCTCCACTATATTCACCTCACAGGTTTTATTTTATCATAAATTTCATTTTTTTGACAGTATAAATTTCATTTGTTATAATTAAGAACCGACAACGTCAAGGAGGTAAGTGTTATGAGTTTTCTCGATTTGATTCTTATCGCTTTTTTGTTATATATGTTTTTTAGTGGATATTCCAAAGTTTTTTTCTCTACATTATATGATTTAGTAAGCTTTATGATCATGATGCTTTTTATCTTTTTTAATGTAGAAACTATTTCTTCTATTATCCAGATTTATAAGCCTGTAGATGATCCTTTATCACAATTAGGTGGTTCAGTTATAAATATGTTGATAGTCTTTATTATCATGTTTGTTGTTCTAGAAATTATCCGCAGACTCATAGGCGTTCTTATTAAACCTTTAGTCAATCAATTGACTGATCATTTTGCACTCACTGCTTTTGTCAATCATTCATTGGGTTCGTTGCTTCACGCATTAAAGGGTGTATTTATCTCCTTTATGGTCATGATGATGGTTATTATTCCCTTCTTTGGGCCTGATATCTTAACTGATTCTAAAATAGGACATTTAATCATAGAAGATGTACCAATTCTCTCACAAAAAGCAATCAATGAAGCAAGTGCTTATGGATGCTTATTAAAGGGACAGCATACACTTCAATTAGAAGATAAAGATATATTAAAGAAGATGATTATCGCTAATAATCATGCCTATGATCATGGAATACTAGATGAGCATGATGCAACACAGTTTGTCTATACACAATTAGCTCCTGCTTTAATGAATCAGCAGGTCATTATACCTCATGAAGAAAAACTTCAATTTATCTCTTTATTAAATAAAACACCTTATACAGAAACAGAAAAGAATACAATATTAAATAATATAGGAAGTGAATAAAATGTTAGATAGTTATAAAGTCTTAGAATTTCCAAGAATTCTAAATAGTATTGCAGGCAGCTGCCGTACAGAGATTGCAAAAAAGAAAGTATTACAATTAGAAATGTATGATAATCTGGCTGATTTAAATGAAGAACAGAACCGTTTAGAAGAAGCCATGACTATTCATCGTATTATGGGTACTTTACCTCTTGCACCACTTCATGATATCAGTGCATATCTTGCAAAAGCGAAGATGGATGGTATTTTAGCACCAGAAGAATTAATGGCCATTGATCATATGTTAGAAAATATCTTCCAGGTAACTTCTTACTTTAATGCTTATGAAGGAGAAATTATTCTCTTAAGAGACTTAGTAGAAGGTTTAGAAGGGGATAATGGATTACATATAGAAATCAATAGATGCATTATGCCCGATGGCTCTATCAGTGATCATGCCAGTGAAACACTTTATCGTATTAGAAAAAGCATGCATGCATTAGAAGGACGTATTCGTCATTCTATGGAAGGGTATTTAAAGAGTGAAAAGAACTCATTAAGTATGGATACTCTCTCTAGCAAGAATGACCGTTTAGTTCTTGCAGTTAAAGCACCTCATAAGAATGAAATCAAAGGCTTAGTACATGCTACAAGTGCTTCTGGGCAGACATTCTTTATTGAACCAGAAAGTGTTGTTGTCATGAACAATGAACTTAATGAATTAAAGAGTCAGGAACAGACTGAAATCAATAAAATCTTACAGAGCCTTACAAGACGTGTTAAGTATAACTATACAAGATTCTATTTTGATCAGGAGCTCATGTCTGAACTAGATTTTATTTTTGCGAAAGCACGTTTTGGCTGTGATTATGATTGCATTAAACCTGATATCAATGAATCAGGTGTTCTCTCTTTAAAACAGGCTAGACACCCACTTATTGATCAAGAAAGAATTGTACCTAATGATATTATTATTGATGGTAAGATGTTGATGATTACTGGTTCTAATACCGGTGGTAAAACTGTTGCTTTAAAAACAGCAGGTTTACTTTCATTAATGGCAATTAGTGGTTTAGCCGTACCAGCTATTTCAGCTTCTATTCCATTCTTTGATGCAGTCTATACCGATATTGGTGATGAACAATCTATTGAACAGTCACTTTCAACATATTCATCACATATGAAGAAGCTTATTTATATCTTAGAACATGCAACATGTCGTTCTTTGATTCTTATTGATGAAATTGGTTCTGGTACAGATCCACAAGAAGGGGCTTGTCTAGGAGAAGCTATTCTGGATACTTTATTAAGACGTGACTGCCGTATTATTGCATCTACTCACTATGGTGAACTTAAGAGTTATGGGCAGTCCAGAGATGATATTACTCTAGCATCTGTTGGATTTGATGTAGAAACAATGCGTCCTACATATAGATTAAAGCTTCATTCTATTGGTTCATCTTATGCCTTTGAGATTGCCGCTTCTTTAGGTCTTGATCACGAGATTATTGATCAAGCTTTACATAATAAAGAAGAACGCATGAGTGAAGCAGAAAAGCTAACCGAGAAGCTTACTAAACAGAGTGCTGAATTGGATGAAAAAGAAGAAAGAATCAATACATTACTTGCAGACAATGAAAAGCTTCATAATCGTTATGAACATCAGCTATCTGTTGCCACAAAACAAAAAGATCGTATTGTAGAAGAGGCACAGCAGGAAGCTAATAAGATGCTTGAAGAAGCTAAGAAAACAATTGATGAATTGACTAAAGATATTATGAATCAGGGTGCTTTAAAGCCTCATCAGGTGACTGCAGCAAAACATGCATTAGATCAGCAGAAATATGAAAAGAAAGAAGTAGTCAAGGTACAGGATCATGTATTTAAAAAGGGTGATCATGTTAAGCTTGATAAGATGAATAGAGAAGGGGATGTCCTAGAAGTTAAGAAACATGAATTGCTTGTTGATTTAGGTGGTCTCCAGGCTCGTGTTAAGGATACTGATGTAACATTCATGCATGGTGCTTCTAAGCCTCAGAAGGTTAAAAAAGCAGGCACAAGACAGCATATGAAAAAGACAGGACATTATGAAGTCAATGTCATTGGTATGCGTTACGAAGAAGCGATGAATATTGTAGAAAAGTTCTTAGATGACGCTTTATTACTAGGTTATCCTTCAGTACGTATTGTTCATGGTATGGGTAAAGGTATTTTACGTAATGGTATAAGAAAGAAGCTAGACCATTTATCATATGTTAAGGAATATCGTGATGGTGGACCAAATGAGGGTGGTTTAGGTGTAACGGTAGTTAGCTTTGAATAAGAATCTAGACTATATTAAAAAGAAGCTTTCTTTGCTTCCTATGTCTCCTGGCTGTTACTTAATGAAGAATACAGACGGAAAAGTTATTTATGTAGGAAAGGCGCGAAAACTTAAAAATCGCGTCTCTTCTTATTTTACAGGAGCACATAACTATAAAACCACAAAATTAGTCGATCATATATGGGACTTTGACTATATTGTGACAGGCAGTGAAAAGGAAGCATTATTACTTGAAATTAACCTTATTAAAGACTATACACCTGAATACAACATCATGTTCATGGATAATACTTATTATCCTTATATTGAACTTACTGATGAAACCCATCCAAGACTTAAAATAGTAAGAAAAACTAAAAATAAAAAAAATAAGTACTTTGGTCCTTATCCCGATGCCACTGCTGCTAGAAATACTTTTAAATTATTAAATAAGCTTTACCCACTAAGAAAATGTAATCATGTACCAGATAAACCATGCTTATATTATTCTTTACATCAATGTCTAGGTCCATGTATTAATGAAGTTGATAAGAGCCAATATGATGAAATTAGAAAAGAACTAATTTCCTTTATACATGGTAATACCAAATCTAAAATAGATGAACTCACTGAAAAGATGATGACAGCTAGCGAAAATCTTCAATTTGAACTTGCGAAAGAATATCGTGATCTCATTCGTTCTATAGAATATGTCACAGCCAAACAAAATGTCCAATTTGGAGACTATAAAGATAGAGATATCTTAGGTTATTTTATTGATAAAGGCTATATTAGTATTCAGCTCTTCTTTATGCGTGAAGGTAAACTTCTCTATCATGATTTTAATTTAGAACCAGTAGGAGAAGATTTTGAAGAAGACTTGATTCGTTTTTTAGTCACTTATTATCAGACACATCCTGAACCTTATGAACTGCTTATCCCTCAAGATGTTGATTTAGAACTATTAACTGAAATATTATCCTGTCATGTTCTTCAGCCACAAAGAGGAGATAAGAAATCTTTAGTAGAAATGGCTAATAAGAATGCGAAAGAAGCATTAGAAAAGAAATTCTTATTAAAAGAGAAGACAGATGAAAAAACAATTCTTCCTATCATTGAATTAGGTCAAAAACTAGGTATTGATACACCACATACGATTGAATTATACGATAACTCTAATATTCAGGGTGCTTATGCAGTCGCTGGTATGGTTGTATATAAAGATGGTGTACCATCTAAAAAAGATTATCGTAAATATAAGATCAAGACAGTAGAAGGTCCAGATGATTATGCAAGTATGAAGGAAGTTATCTATAGACGTTATTATCGCTTACTTATGGAACAAAAAGAAATGGCTGATCTCATTATTGTCGATGGTGGACTAGGACAGATCAAAGTTGCCAAAGAAGTGATAGACAGTTTAAATCTCTCTGTACATATATGTGGTTTATCCAAGGATGATAAACATTCTACCGCAATGTTGCTAGATGAAGATGGGAACCAGGTTCCTATTGATACAAAGAGTCCTTTATTCTTCTTATTAACGCGTATGCAGGATGAAGTGCATCGCTATGCTATTTCATTCCACCGTCAGGTACGCTCTAAATCCTTATTTAGTTCTATATTAGATGAAGTAGAAGGAATAGGGGAAGCACGCAAGAAAAAACTTCTTAATCATTTTAAGAGTGTTAAAAAGATGAAGGAAGCATCACTGGAAGAACTAGAAGCAGTCATTCCTAAGAATACTGCAGCAAAGCTCTATGAAGTACTGCATAAAGAATAATCTATACACTCTTCATGATATACTATATAATTGACACTAGAGAGCAGGTGATTTAATGGAAAATAAGCGCAAGTATCTGTTTATTACAGTCATTGCATTATTTATCGTTTCATTCTATACAATTAATCTCCGATTTGATCCATTCTATCGTGTCAACGGCATCAATAACGATAATAGAATGATCATCGAAAAGTATTTAAGTAAAGAAGAGCAGAAATATCTTGTAGAAAACAGAATTCCTCTTTATCATTTTATGAAATATATCAAATATGATGATTTCTATCTTCCATATTATCAATATTATGAACTACTAGAAAAAACAGGGCGTTACTCTACAAATAAATCTATTCTACAAACAGGCAATGAATTAGCAACTAAACTCACTGGTACCTATAAAGGTGCATCTTATGATCAAGCAAAGAAACTTGTAGAACATGATTTAGAAACTGGATATTTATATAATCAAAACTTTGATTTTGGTAAACTACAAATATATTATGAAATGAGACCTCTTTATGAAGATTATAGTTATGTAGATGATACAGAATACTATATTGAATTATTAAAGAATCGTGGACTAAATGATAAAATGATTCTTTCATTCTTCAAACAGGCATGTGCTAATTACTCTCGTTACGGTTTAACAACACTTATGACTCAGGCAAATAATCAAGATATGTTCTTGATTCCTGATCCTTCAGCACTTTTAACTACCTTAAGTGATCAAACTTATATAGGTGCTTATGTTCCTCATAATCTTGTTTTAATGTCAGATATTCATCGTTTAAAATATGCCATGTATTTAAATAATGATGCTTATGAAGCGCTAAAGAAGATGATTGATGCAATGCCTGATGAGATTGCGAATGATTTTTATGTCAAAGAAGCATATACAAGCTTTACTGACTTACAGTATTCCAATCCTAATCTTGCAGGTAAAGATGAAAGACAATTAGGTAATACAGTTTCTATTGCCTCTAAGTCCATTGCCTATCATGAGTTTGAAACATCTGCCCTGTCACAATGGCTTGAAGCACATTCATATGAATATGGTTTTACATTACGTTATCCAAAACGTATGGCATCTTCTACAAATCACGTGTATGATGCACATTATTATCGCTATGTAGGCAAGAAGAATGCGAATAAGATTTATAAAGAAAATAGTTGTATTGAAGAATATAATCAGAAGGAGACAGCTGAATGAAAAAAATTGTAATTATGTCAGATAACCATGGAGACATGAATATCTTAACAGATATTAAAGTTTTAGAAGATGATGCAGATTACTATATCCATTGTGGTGATAGTGAATCATATCAATTGCGTGATTTAGATGAATTTGTTGCTGTAAAAGGAAACAATGACTGGAGTCTTGATCTTCCACAAACTGCAAGATTAGATATTGAAGGAAGACATCTTCTGATTACTCATGGGCAGTTCTTTGGTTATTTTGATCGTGAAAAGAAAATGCTGGACTTTTTAAAGAAATATAATGGAGATGTTTTAATCTCAGGACATACACATATGCCTCTTGTAAAAGAAAAAAATGGTTTATGGCTTATTAATCCTGGCTCTACTTCATGGCCACGTGGTGGCAGCAAAAGATCTTATGCAGTGATGACTATTGATGGTACAAATGTAGATGTTAGAATTAAAACATTGGAATAATGATACAATTTATTAAATGGGATTGACTTTTTATATCTTCCTATTATAATGGGCATGTAAAGTCAAATATAAAGATAGAGGAAGCGATGCATCAGAGTAGTATGAGGAGTCGGCAGACTAAGAATCATATGAAAGGTAATCATCGCCGAAAGAAGATGAGCGGCAGCTTATAGTCTTGGGGATTCAGGAAATACCTGTCTCACTCCTTCATGATGAAGAGGCGTTATCTAATCGTTAAAAGCTATATGATAACGTATAGCTTTTTTTCTATTTTTATATAGAAAGGGGAATAATTATGAAAAAGACTTTAATTACGCTTGCAACAGCAGCGCTTGTATTATCAGGATGTGGATCATCTACTAAGGATGACAACACTTTTACAGTAGGGATGGAAGCAGCTTACCAGCCATTTAACTGGCAGACTTCTAAGAAAACAGATACTGCAGTTAAATTAGATGGCGGTGCAGGTTATGCTGATGGTTATGATGTTGTCGTTGCCAGCAAAATTGCTAAGAAATTAGGAAAGAAACTTGTAGTAAAGAAGATTGCATGGGATGGTTTACAGCCAGCTGTAGAATCTGGTGAAATCGATGCTATCGTTGCAGGTATGACTGCAGATAAGAAACGTGAAAAGGGATTAGACTTCACTACACCTTATTATCAGAGTGAAATGGTTATGATTGTAAGAAAGAATAGTGCCATGACTTCATTCAATGATATCCAGCAGTTCTCAGGCTATAAAGTAACAGGTCAGAAGAATACTAACTATGATACAATCATTGATCAGATCAATGGTGTAAAACATCAGACACCTAAATCAACTTACCCAGAATTAGTTGTTGCTTTACAGCAGGGTGATACAGATGGTATTACTGCAGAATTACCAGTTGCAAATGGTATCGTACAGGCTAACCCAGATTTATCAATCGTTAAGTTTGCAGATGGTCATAACTTTAATGTAGATACTGCAGTATCAATTGGATTAAAGAATAATACACGTAAGACTGCTGAATTCAAGAAGATTCAGAAGGCTTTAGATTCTATTTCACAAGAAGAAAGATTAAAAATTATGGAAGATGCTGTTAAGAGAGCACCTACTGAAAAATAGGAGATAAAATGAAAATAGATTTTCAATATGCATGGAGTCAGTTAATTAATAACTGGCCTCTATTCTGGTATGGTATTAAGATGACAATCGCTTTTGCGGTTGTTGGTACATTAGCTGGTTTAATTATTGGTCTAATTATCGGTGCCATTCGTTGTGTACCATTAGATCCACTAGATAAACCAGTGACAAGATTCTTTAAACGTTTAGGACGTTTTATTACAGGCTTTTATGTATGGGTGTTCCGTGGAACACCTATGATGGTTCAGGCCGTATTCCTTTATTACTTATTCAAACCAGTATTACATTGGAATAACTTTACAGCTGGTATGGTAATTATCTCAGTGAATACAGCTGCTTATATGGCTGAAATTATTCGTAGTGGGATTCAGTCTATTGATCCTGGGCAGATGGAAGCAGCAAAGTCTTTAGGTATGACAAATACTCAGACTATGATTTCTATCATCTTCCCACAGGCTATTAAGAATACATTCCCATCACTTGGTAACCAGTTTATTGTTAATATTAAGGATAGCTGTATGTTAAATGCGATTTCAGTTGTTGAATTATTCTTCCAGGCACAATCAGTGGCTGGTACAAACATGAGATATATCGAAGTATATCTTGTTGTTGCAATTCTTTACTTAATTCTTACAACTGTGGCTACATTTGTACTTAACTATGTTGAAAAGAAAATCAATAAGACAAACACAGTTACTATCAAGGATAACTGTGCTTAAGGAGGAAAGAAATGGATACAGTAATTGAAATTAAACATTTAGAAAAACATTTTGGTGACCTCCGTGTTCTTAACGATATTAATTTTACAATCGAACGTGGTAAGGTAGTTACTATTATTGGTTCAAGTGGTTCTGGGAAAAGTACATTACTAAGATGTATCAACCTTCTTGAAGTACCTGATGCAGGTGAAATTCTATTTAATGGACAAAATATCCTTAAAGGTGATTTAGATGCTTCTACATATCGTAGTAAAGTAGGCATGGTATTCCAGAACTTTAACTTATTTAGTAACAAAACAGTTTTAGAAAACTGTATGATTGGACAGATCAAGGTATTAAAGAAGTCTAAAGAAGAAGCCCGTATTGAAGCAATGAAACAGTTAAAAGCTGTTGGTATGGATAAATTTGCGGATGCATCTAGTACAAAGCTTTCTGGTGGTCAGAAACAGCGTGTTGCGATTGCAAGAGCTTTATGTATGAAACCAGAAGTACTTCTATTTGATGAACCTACAAGTGCCTTAGACCCTGAAATGGTAGGGGATGTATTAGACGTTATGAAGGAACTTGCGAAAGAAGGTTTAACAATGGCTGTTGTGACTCATGAAATGCAGTTTGCAAGAGAAGTCAGCGATGTAGTATGTTTCATGGATAAGGGTGTTATTGCAGAAATGGGAACACCTGAAGAAGTATTTGAACATCCAAAAACAGAACGTGCTAAACAGTTCTTATCACGTTATTCTAATAGATAAAATATTAACTCAAGAGATAGCATAAAAGCTGTCTCTTTTTCTTATATAAAAAAACTGGTAATGACGGTTCTTTACCAGTTATATGCAAAATAAAAACCTCGGATAAACCGAGGTAATTAACAGATGGCGTCCACGAGGGGATTCGAACCCATGACCGCACGCTTAGAAGGCGTGTGCTCTATCCAGCTGAGCTACGTAGACATTTGTTTTTCGACTGCTTATTTATAATAGCATATAGATCATTTTAATGCAATAAGAAAATGAAAAAAATGATTAAATACCTATCTTAAGGTTTTCTCACACTTTAAATAATAAACAAACTGTGTATATATTATAATATTCATGTAACATTTTGAGTATTTTTAAATTGTATTATAATATATATTGAAATGATAAATTGTTAGCGCTAACATATATACATATGGGAGGAATCAAAATGAATAAGAAACAGAAACTCGTTTCTACTACATTATCTACAGTAACAGCATTATCATCTGTAGGTGCTATCTCTAGTTTGCCTAATACCGTTATTAAGAATGTTCAGGCATTAGATGAAAATACAGTAGAAACAACTCAACAGGTACAACCAACAGTTAGAACTGATTTAGAAAAGGAAGTAGAAGATAAGAACTCTACTGTTATTTCTACTGGGGCTGCATTACAGGGAGCAGAATATCAGAAAAACAGTTCAGAGGAAGCATTAAACAATGCGAAAACCAACAAGAAAGAAAATGATGAAAAGCTTACTACTTCACAAAATCAGGTTGATCAGACTCTTGCGAAAGAAGTAAAAGATAGAGCCCAGGTCGTTTTACAGCTACAGGAAACTTTATCATCACAGAAACAGCAAAAAGACGCTTTAGATAAAGCTGTAGAAGAAAAGCAGAATCAATTAAAGGATGCGCAGGACAAATACAACAAAGCGCAAACTGATTATAATGATTTAGCTGAGAAGAATAAGGATGCTTTAGATAAGTTGAATCAAGCTGAGAAGAATAAGGCTCAATATGAAAAAGACCTTGGCAGCTTAAATGATCAGTTGACTACTTTAAATAAAGATATTGATACAGTTACTACAAAACTTAATGAAGAAAAGAAGTCATTAGAAAACAATAAGACTACTCTTGGTCAGTTAACTACAGAAAAACAAAAACTAGAATCACAGTTAAAAACTTCTAATGATAAGCTTAATTCTTTAAAAGATGCACTTAATAAACAGCCAACAACTGAAGAAGTGACTCAGTTGCAGAAAGAAATTGATACTCTTGAAACGGATATCAATACTAAGACAACTCAGTTATCTACTTTAGATCAGAAAATTAACAACTTAACTACTTCAATTGAAGCACAAACTGCAACTGTTAATGAAACAACAAAGAAAAAGGATGATTTAACTAAGCAGTACGATGCTTTAACTACACAGGTTAATGAAGCAAAAACAAATCTAGTTACTGCAAAAACTAACTACGATGCAGCTAAAAAAGCAGTAGATGACCTCAACAATAATGCAGATACACCAGAACTTGCAAAATTAAAGTCTGAACTCTATCAATTACAGAAGCAGCAGTCTGCCTTACAAGCACAAGTGGACGCTACTAGCAGCAAATTAAAAGCAGCTGAAACTGAATTAGCCAATGCTTATACAAAATATGATAACAACGTTGTCAACTTCTATAAAGAAGTCTACAACAATACTGGTAATTTAGATGCTTATTATGCTTATAAAGAATTAGAAAAGTATGATGGCAAGTTAGTAGGATCAGCGACTATTTATGATAGTAAGAATTATGATAAGACAATGGCTTCTTTATCTGATTTAAAGGAAGCACTTAATTATATTAAGATGTGTAACCAGATTAGAGCATATGAAGGTGTAGCACCACTTAAAGTCTCTTATTACCTTCTGGCTGTATCCGCAATCCAGAACCAGTATTCATCAGTAAACCTTGGTCATTCTAAACTATATGAAGTAGGTGAAAACCTCTACTGGAGTAGTCAAGATAACAATTCTGAAGATTTTCTAGATAAAAATGGTAATTTAGATGTTAAATCTCTCTATGAACTAGGAAAAAAACCAGACTCTTTTAATATTCAAAGCAACAACCCATTTTATGGTTGGTGGACTGAAGAGAAAATTTTATATGAACAGACACACAACGCAGATAAAGCCGGACATTATTTCAATATTATAGATACAAATTATACTTTAACAGGATTCAGTCACAATAATCAAAAGCACAATTTAAATATGTATACTTGGGGGCAGGTATTTAAAGATAGTTTGAAATTAAACAACCTTAATGGAGAAGGACAAACTACTATCACCGGTCTTACAGTAGATGAATTTGAAAAGACATTAAATGCCTGGATATCAAAGAAGGCTAACGGTGTTCAAATTGAACAGGATAAAGTTGATGCTGCAAAAGCTGAAGTTGAAAAGGCGACAAATGCACTCAATGATAACAAGCAGAAAATCAGCACAAAACAGACTGAAATCAATGATTATAAGGATAATGTAAAGACACAATTTAAAACTGCAGAAACGACTTATAACAACGCTAAGAACACATATGATAATCTAGTCAATCAGCAGTCTTCAGTAAAAAATGAATTAGATACTACTTCTACTCAACTTAAAGCACAAAAAGACGCTTTAACTAAACTAGAAGATCAGTTAAAAGATGATAAAAAGAAGAAAGATACTTTATCTATGCAGATCACTGATAAAAAGGCATTATTAGCTCAAAAAAAAGAAAAACTTGCAAATGCCACTAGAGATAAAGCTGAACTAGAACAGGCTCTTAAAGATGCGAATGCTGATGTTGATCGTATCACTGCTTTAATTGATGAAAATGATAAGAAGATTAAAGCACTTGAGTCAGAAATTAACGCTAATCAACAGAATATCAATGCATATAATGCTGAGTTAAATGCTTTGAACTTCGAAGTTACTAGTAAAGAAGCTAAAAAAGATGCATTATCTGCCAATATTGATATGTTAAATACTGCAATTAATGCATATAATAAACAGTTAGAAGAATGCAATAAGGCAAAAGATGCATTAGATGCGGCTAAAAAGAACCTTGATACTGTTCAAGCCGAATATAACCAGTCTGTTAAAGACCAAAAAGCTCAAGCTGATGTCGTAGCTGATACTACTAAGAAGCTAGATGATGCAAATGAAAGTCTTGCAAAAGCTCAAAGAGCTACTGCTGATTGGGAAGGTATTAAAGCAGGTGCTGGTGATCATTATGCACCTTATCATGATGAAGTATTAGATAGCTTAAGTGATACTGTATTAGTTTATGTAAGTGCGAAAGATGCTGCTGGTTCAATTGAAACTAAACTTGCTGATGCACAGAAGGACTATGATGAAAAGACAAAGAATTATGAGAATGCTTTAAGTGCCTATAATGCAGCTCTTAATGAATATAATGACGCTAAGGCTGATTTAGATACATTTGATGCAAAATATGGTATTGTCACAAAAGATACAATTACTTTACCTAGTGAAATGACTTATACTGGAAAACAAATTAAACCAGAAGTTGTAGTTAAAGATAGTAAAGGTAATGTTGTTAATCCAAGTGAATATACAATCACTTATGGTGATAATACAGAAGTAGGGGAAGGTAATGTTACTATTAAGTTAAGTGACGAGTATTATGTTGGTACTATCACTAAAACATTTAAGATCGTCTTAGCGTCTACTGATAAAGATGACAATACTACTCCACCTACAGATAAGAAGGACGATGTCACAACTACTCCTTCTAATAAGAAGGATAACGTTACTGTTACTCCAATACAGAAGAATGATACAACAACTACAGTAAAGTCTGATAAGACATCTACTACTGTAAAAACAGGTGATTCATCACCAATTGTACAATTTAGTTTATTGTCTATGCTTTCTATGTTCTTCTATGCATTATTAAGAAGAAAAGAAAATAAAGAATAATATGAAAAGTACCCAGGCGTAATAGCGCTTGGGTACCTTTTTACTTATATATAAAATAAAAACCTCGGATCAACCGAGGTAATTTTTAGATGGCGTCCACGAGGGGATTCGAACCCATGACCGCACGCTTAGAAGGCGTGTG
>OHZL01000086.1_pt1 | contig 49288 bp, 40 predicted proteins | sample 1580531 | NCBI WGS metagenome assembly OHZL01 (sample SAMEA3882522, study PRJEB24775) | human gut metagenome | biome: human-associated habitat; feature: intestine environment; material: feces | place: Netherlands | collected 2009/2010 | reverse complement strand
CATATGCAAGTGCTGCTGCAGTAGGCTCGTTGATGATACGCTTTACATCCAGACCTGCAATCTTTCCGGCATCCTTGGTTGCCTGACGCTGTGCATCGTTGAAATATGCAGGAACTGTAATAACAGCTTCTGTAACCTTTTCTCCAAGGTATCCTTCTGCATCAGCCTTTAATTTCTGAAGTACCATAGCGGAAATCTGCTGTGGACTGTACTGTTTGTCATCAATGGCTACTTTATAATCCGTACCCATATGTCTCTTAATGGAAGAAATCGTCTTCTCAGCGTTTGTAACAGCCTGACGCTTTGCCGGCTCACCGATGAGACGCTCTCCTGTCTTTGTAAATGCTACAACGGATGGTGTTGTTCTTGCACCTTCCTGGTTTGCAATAACGGTAGGTTTTCCACCTTCCATAACAGCTACACAGCTGTTGGTTGTTCCTAAGTCAATACCAATGATCTTGCCCATTTTCTTTTCCTCCTGCTAAAATTATGATCAAATAAAATTGTTTTGCTAATTTATGATTTACTACTCCATGCGAAATAGGAAATACCTTTATTCGCTGACTACAGCGACCATACTGTGGCGGACCACATTGTCCTTGTAGGTGTAACCTTTTTGTAATTCCTGGGCAACTATTCCCGGTTCATACTCTTCGCTTTCCACCTGCATAACTGCATTGTGGAGATCCGGATCAAATTCCTTTCCCAGTGCCTCAATCGGTTTCACCCCGATGGCATCTAATTCTGTCAGCATCTGCTTATATACTTTATCCATACCGGTAACAAAAGCATCATCCTTTTGTTCCTCTGGTACAGCTGCAAGCCCACGCTCGAAATTGTCGATAACCGGGAGAATCTTTTCAATGATTGTTCTTGCTCCCATGTCAAACATCTGCGCTTTTTCTTTTTCCGTACGTTTACGGAAATTATCAAACTCTGCCATCTGACGTTTCAGACGGTCGTTTAAATCTTCGATCTGTTCGTCTTTTTTATCTTTCTTTTTCTTTCCAAAGGCACCCTTTTTTTCGGATTTCTCTTCTTTCTTTGTATCCTTTTCTTCGGCTGCAGTTTCTTTTGTTTCCTCTGCCGCCGTCTCCTTTGTGTCCTTTGTTTCTTCACATGTCTGTTCAGCCTTGGTTTCTTTTGTATCTACTGCCTCTTCTTCCATGACTTTTTTGTTCTCTGCCATGTTTACCACCTTTCTAGGATTGCCCTTTTTCTTTATCAAAAATACCGTCTAACTGGGACTTTAAGTTTTTGAGGTTGTCAACAACATTCTCGTAATCCATCCGTTTCGGACCAACAATTCCGATCGTTCCTTTGACGCCCTCCCCCAGATCATAAGTTGCGGTAACGACACTGCAATCTTTCATGGTCTGTACCGGAGCTTCATTTCCGATATAAACCTGTATTTCATTTCCTTTGCTCTCCCCCTCAGAAAGGGATTCCGTTACCAGATTTACCAGCTCATCTTTTTCCTCAAATGTGGAAAGAAGACCTGCCGCACTCTCTGAATCAGAAAGTTCCGGATATTTCAAAATATTGGTTGCACCGCTTGTGTAGATCTGCAGATCCTCGTTTTCACTCAGTGTCTGTCCCAGTGCATCCAGCACATGGGAAACAATCTCACTGTGCACGCCTGCCTGCTCTTTCAGTTTGGAAATCGTTCCCAGATTGATTTCCTGCAGTGACAGCCCATTCAATGCTGTATTCAGCAGAATGTTCAGTTTCAGTAACGTTTCGTTGTCGAGCGGTTCTTCCACGTCGATCATCTGATTCTTTACCATGTTGCTGTTCATTACGATAACTGCCAGTATATGTTTCTCATCTACATTGGACAGCTGCATAAACTTTACTTTGTTTCCACTGTAAGTCGGTGCGGAAACAATTGTCGCATAATTGGTGTTGTTTGCAAGCATCTTTGCAACCTTTTTTAATACCTCATCCATCTTCTGGGTTTTTTCTATTACGAAGTCCTTCATTTCTTTGACTTCCCGGTCTTTTTCCTGCATCAGATGATCCACATAAAACCGATAGCCTTTGTCTGAAGGAATTCTTCCTGCTGATGTATGTGGCTGCACGATATAACCAAGTTCTTCAAGATCTGCCATCTCATTGCGGATGGTTGCAGAACTTAAATTCAGATCCGTATATTTTGAAATGGTTCGTGATCCCACAGGTTCACCGGTTGCAAGATAATTACGGATAACTGCATCCAGAATTTTTACTTTTCTTTCATCCAATTCCATATTCTCGTCTGCCATTTTCCCGTCTCCTGTTCCTGAACCTTCACCGGTTGTTTTTGGTTTGTTAGCACTCATTTACTTAGAGTGCTAATATCGTTCTGCTATTAAAATAGCACCAAGGGGTTTTTTTGTCAACACCCTGATGCTATTTTATTTTTATTTTATAATTATATTTTATAAAAGAAACTTCGCCATCACGTAGTTGGCCAGATCCATCCCCTTGTCGGTCAGTGCAATCCTGCCAGCAACCATCTGCAAAAGTCCCTGTTCTTTCAGCTTGCGAAGTGTTTCCAGATACACGGCCTCAATCGGTACCCCAAAGCTTTGCTCAAACGCTGCTCTGGTTACTCCCTCATTCATCCGCAGCCCCAGAAACATAAATTCCTCCATCTGCTCTTTTCTTGTCAGAATCTGTGCCTGTTCCTGTACACAGCTGCCAATCCAGAGATCCTCCGGTACGGCATGCTCCCCGTCTTTTAAAAACTCTGCCGGAGACTTTTCCTGCAGGTGGTCACAAAATTCTCCATACTCATACAGCTGCCGGGTGTTGGTATACCGGACATTTTCCACCAGGGAAGATGCCCCCAGCCCCAGCCCCAGATAATTTTCTCTGGTCCAGTAGCCGATGTTATGTCTGCAGGCATACCCCGGCTGGGCAAAATTGGAGATTTCATACTGCCGATATCCTGCCTGTTTCAATACATCCTGCGTGGCCTTATAAATGCGGTATACCTCATCCTCGTCCGGAAGAATCTCTGTATGAATCCCCGCTTCCTGCTTCACTGCGTCAAACTTATACCGTTCATAAAACGGTGTCCCCTTTTCTATGATCAGGGAATATGCCGAAATATGTTCCGGTTTCAGGCGGATCACCGTCTGCAGGGATTCCAAAAATTTGTCCAGCGTCTGGTAAGGCAGACCGCTCATCAGATCAATATTGATATTTTCAAATCCTGCATTTCTCGCCAGCTCATACGTTTTTAAAAACTGATCATACGTGTGAATTCTTCCAAGTGCTTTCAGCTCCTCATTGTTTGTTGACTGCAGTCCGATCGAGAGGCGGTTGATCCCCGCACTCTGATAGACATTCAGTTTCTTTGCCGTCACCGTTCCCGGATTGCACTCGATGCTGATCTCCGCATCCGACTCCACATGAAAACTCGAAGCAACCTGCTGCAGCACGGTGTAAATCAGATTTTCCTCCAGCCAGCTCGGCGTGCCCCCTCCGATATAAATTGTCGGGACATGATAATCCCCAAGCAGATTTCCGTAATAACGGATTTCCTGCAGCAGGGCATGCACATATCTGATCTGTGTATTGCTGTCTGCCGGAAAGGACAGGAAATCACAGTAATCACACTTTTTCACGCAAAAAGGGATATGAATATATAATTCCAGTTTCTTTTCATTCATAGAATCAGTCTTCATCCAGTTTCAATACACTCATGAATGCCTCCTGCGGCACTTCTACGCTGCCGACCTGACGCATTCTCTTCTTTCCTTCCTTCTGTTTCTCCAGAAGCTTTTTCTTACGGGAAATATCACCGCCGTAACATTTTGCCAGGACATCCTTGCGCATGGCCTTAACCGTTTCACGAGCGATGACTTTTCCGTTTACGGCTGCCTGAATCGGGATTTCAAACAGATGTCTCGGAATCTCTTCTTTCAGACGCTCACACATTTTACGGCCTCTGTCGTATGCACTGTCTTTGAATACAATAAAGGATAAGGCGTCCACCATCTCCTTATTAATAAGAATATCCAGTTTGACAAGGTCGGAACGGACATATCCTTTCATTTCATAATCAAAAGAGGCATATCCGCGGGACCGCGACTTTAATGCATCAAAGAAATCGTAAATAATCTCATTCAGTGGCATATCATATTTGATCACGGCACGGGTTGCTTCAATATAATCCATGCTGATATAAATACCGCGGCGTTCCTGACAAAGCTTCATAATTGCCCCGACATACTCGCTGGTTACCATGATCTCTGCCGATACAAACGGTTCCTCCATATATTCAATCTCCGAAGGGTCCGGCAGATTGGACGGATTGGTCAGGTCAAACACTTCTCCGTTGGTCTTGTGCACCTTATAAATAACACCGGGTGCCGTAGTCACAAGATCCAGATTAAACTCACGCTCTAAACGCTCCTGAATAATCTCAAGATGCAGTAATCCAAGGAATCCGCAACGGAATCCAAATCCCAGGGCAAGGGACGTCTCCGGTTCATACTGTAACGATGCATCATTGACCTGCAGTTTTTCAAGCGCATCCCGCAGATCCGGATACTTGGCAGAGTCTGCCGGATATAATCCGCAGTACACCATCGGATTGACCTTTTTATATCCCGGAAGCGGTTCTGCACACGGGCGGTCGAGCTCTGTCACAGTGTCTCCGACACGTGTATCGCGCACATTTTTAATGCTCGCCGCGATATATCCAACCATACCTGCGGAAAGCTCGTCACACGGAATAAACTGCCCGGCACCGAAATATCCCACTTCTGTCACCAGATCCTCGGCTCCTGTGGCCATCATTTTGATTTTGGTTCCCACTTTTACGGTACCTTCCTTGATCCGGCAGAAAACAATTACACCCTTATAGGAATCATACAGCGCATCGAAGATCAACGCCTTAAGCGGTGCCTTCGGATCTCCGGCAGGTGCCGGAATCTTTGTCACGATCTGTTCAAGCACTTCCTCAATATTCAGTCCGGTCTTTGCAGAAATACGCGGAGCATCCATCGCCTCGATACCGATCACATCCTCGATTTCCTGTGCGACCTCTTCCGGGCGTGCACTCGGCAGATCAATCTTATTGATGACCGGAAGCACATCCAGATCATGATCCAGTGCCAGATAGACATTGGCAAGTGTCTGGGCTTCCACACCCTGTGCGGCATCCACAACCAGGATGGCACCATCACACGCTGCAAGACTCCGGGATACTTCATAATTAAAATCCACGTGTCCCGGCGTATCAATCAGGTTAAAAATATATTCCTCTCCATCCTTTGCCTGATAAATGATGCGCACTGCCTGGGATTTGATCGTGATTCCCCTCTCACGCTCCAGATCCATATTATCGAGAACCTGTGCCTGCATCTCACGGCTGGTCAGCGTTCCTGTTTTTTCTATGATTCGATCCGCAAGTGTAGACTTACCGTGATCAATATGGGCAATAATACAAAAATTACGAATTTTGCTCTGATCGATTGACATCTTATTCCTCTTTTTCTTTCTACTATAATTTATCGTTTGATAAGTACGGTCCATCAGATGCTGATAGAACCTACGCAATGTTACATTATACCGAAAACAGGTCTATAAATCAAACATTGACATCCACTTTTTCCATAATACCTGTTTGGTATCATCGTCCGCAAATGCCGAATGCAGCGAAGCCATATAAATTTTCTCACACATCGGCTCTTGAAACATCCCGGCTTCTGCCAGACGCATATATTCATCCGTACAGCTGGTATCGCTGACGGTACGGTTGTCCGTATTGATGGAAAGCAAAATTCCGGCATCGTAAAATTCCCTAAACGGATAGTCTGTAAAATCCGTGACCGCCTTTGTCTGCAGATTACTCGTCGGACACAGTTCCACTCCGATCTTTTTCTCTGCAACTTCCTTCTTTAATTCCTCGTCCCCGCTCATGGCAATTCCGTGACCGATCCGCGATGTTCCCAGTTCAATGGCCGTACGGATTTCTTCCCTGCTTCCACATTCTCCTGCATGGATGGTATATGGCATGCCATATTTTTTTGCAGTGGCAAATACGTCCGCAAACGCTGCTGTCGGGTACGCCTTTTCATCCCCTGCCAGATCACAGGCAACAACACCGTTTCCGAGAAATTCCCGCGCTTCTTTTAACATGGCAATATTTTTTTCGGTTTCCAGATTGCGCATGGTGCAGACAATCATTCCGGTCAGGATGTCCGCTTTTTCTTCTGCTTTTTTCAGGCCATCCCGGACGCTCTCTAAGATTTCCCGGACCGAAAGCCCCTGTTCCATGGAAAATGCAGGTGCAAAACGCACTTCCAGATATTTGACCTGTTCTTTTGCAGCAGAAAGTGCCAGATCCTGTGCTGCTGCCGAAAGCCCCTCCTTCGTCTGCAGACAACCAAGCGGCAGTTCAAACTTCTCCAGATACTCTGCCAGTGAACTGCAGTCCATCGGTGCCACCAGTTTTTCCCGCAATTCTTCCAGGCCCAGCGGCTCTTTTTTCTCCTGCTGCATCAGTTTCTGGATCAGGGGCAGGCTCACCGAACCGTCCAGATGACAGTGCAGCTCTATTTTTGGCATATTGTGTGCAATAAATCGATTCATCATCGGCTTTTTCCTCTCTTCTGCAAACTATAACAACGGAAGAAGTGATGTGCCGATCGTATTTGCCGGCATCTGCACTCCAAAATTATCCGCAATGGTTGCCCCGATCACCGCAAATGTATCCTGTGTCGGGAGCGGCCCGCTTCCCTGATCGGATGGCGAATACAAAAGCAGCGGCACCTGCTCTCTTGTGTGATCCGTCCCCTTGTACGTTGGATCGTTTCCATGGTCCGCCGTGATCATCAGCAGATCCTCTTTTTTAAGCAGTGGCATAAGTTCTCCGAGCTTTTTGTCAAACCTCTCGATTTCCTCTCCATATCCGATCGGATTTCTCCGGTGTCCCCACAGCGCATCAAAATCGACCAGATTGGTAAAGCACAAACCGCAGAAATCGGATTGGGCCAGCGCAATGGTCTGATCCATCCCATGGACACTGCTGGTCGAATGCAGACTTTTTGTAATTCCGTATCCGTCAAAAATATCATGGATCTTTCCGACTGCCAGCACGTCATATCCGGCTTCCTGAAGCGCATTTAATGCTGTTGGCCCGGTCGGTTTCAACGCATAATCCCTGCGGTTGCTGGTTCTGACAAACTCGCCTTTTTTCTTTCCCACATACGGGCGGGCGATCACGCGTCCCACCCTCCACGCATCACGCATCGTCAGTTCCCTGGCAATCTCACAGTAATGATACAGGGTCTCTAATCCCATCGTCTCCTCGTTCCCGCAGATCTGCAGAACCGAATCTGCCGATGTGTACACGATCAGCTTTCCTTCCCTGATTTCCTGCTCGCCGAGTTCCTCTAAAATCTTTGTTCCGCTTTCCGCCCGGTTTCCTATAATTTTTCTGCCGCATCTTTTTTCCAGCTCTGCGATCAGCTCCGGCGGAAATCCATGTTCCGTAAAGGTGATGAAAGGCTTTTTTGTTTCAATTCCCATCATCTCCCAGTGTCCGGTCATGGTGTCTTTTCCGTTGCTTTTTTCATTCAGTGCCGCATAATATCCAAGTGGATGTTCCTGCGGCTGTACCTGTTTTAAGGATTTCAGGTTTGCCAGCCCTAAAGATGCCAGGTTTGGAATATAAAAATGTTCCACGGTCTGTGAAATATGCCCTAATGTATCGGCACCTTCATCTCCGAAGCGTGCGGCATCTGCCATCGCTCCCATTCCCATCGAATCGAGTACTATTACAAAAACACGTTTCAATCGTCTGTCCATGATTTACTCCCCTCCCTGTTTCTTAAGATTTTCCGGTCCAAAACTAAGAGGCAGCAGTTCCTCCAGCGTGTGTACTTCATAGTCCTCCTGGGACCTTGCAAGTACAATCTCAAAATCCCCCGGACAGAATTCCCGCATCACCTGTCTGCAGATTCCACACGGACTGCAAAGATCCGTACATTGGTTTTCCTCTGCCGTTTTTTGGTACAAAACACTTCCACCAACGATTGCAATCGCCTGAAATTCCCGCACACCCTCACTGACCGCCTTGTAAAATGCCGTACGTTCGGCACAGTTTGTTGCAGGATAGGAAGCATTTTCTATATTGCATCCCTGATACACAGTTCCGTTTTTGGCCAGAAGAGCCGCACCCACCTGAAAACGGGAATACGGTGTATACGCCCGCCTTCTCGCCTGAAACGCACTCCGGATCAGTTCTTTATAATCTGTCTGCATCTTTATCCTCCTGTATCAGCAGCCGGATGGCATCCACAGTTGTAGCGATTGCCTGCGTTGTATCATGCACCTGCACGTTCGGCAGCCCCCTTTTTTCCCGCTCCTGATTGGCAAGGACAAGAAAGCAGGCGCCCACACGCACATGCAAAAAACTTCCGGCAATAAAAAGCGCCGCCGATTCCATCTCCGATGCCAGACATCCCATCCTAAGCCATGCCTGCCATTTCTGCGTGAGCTCATAACTTACCGGCATAATCTGCGGCTCATGCTGTCCGAAAAAGGAATCCTTGCTCTGTACAACGCCGACATGATGACGTATCCCGCGTTTTTTTGCTGCCTGTACCAGTGCAGTAGTCACTGTAAAATCCGGAACGGCCGGATATTCAACCGGTGCATACTCCCGGCTTGTCCCCTCCATCCGGATCGCTCCGTCTGCAATCACCAGATCTCCGCCAAGTATATTTTCCTGCATTCCGCCGCAGGTGCCTACACGCAAAAACGTGTGTGCACCGCATTTGGAAAGCTCCTCGATGGCAATTGCAGCCGACGGTCCGCCGATTCCGGTGGAAGTCACACTCACCCTGACGCCATCTAACGTTCCGGTGTAAGTCGTAAATTCCCGATTATCTGCCACCTGCTTTGCATCCGTTAAAAATTCCGCAATCTTTGCACATCGTTTGGGATCTCCCGGCAGGATCACATACTTACCTATGTCCTGCGGTCCCACGCCTGTGTGATACTGTCTGCCTGAGCCTTCTGTATAATCAACCATAAAAATGCCCTCCTCATATAAGTACATTGTAACATTTACAGCCGTTATTTCAACACTTTTGCAAACAGATCTGCAAGTGGTTCCATCGCATTTTTTGCTTCCTCAAACGTATTCGTCTGTGCGCCCACTTCCACCAGCATACTCTTCGGGCAGAAATGCATATTAAAGCGGTACCCTTTTAGATAAATTCGCCTTGTAAAATCCGGATAATATTCCGCAGCGGCAAGCTGCATCTGAAACGAAAACGCCAGATTATCGGAAATATACGGATTTTTTAAATACGGAATATCCCCGGAAGCCGTCGTTCTGCTCAGTCCGTTAAAAAACATGATCTTTGCCATCTTTTTTCCGTTTTGCGTTGTCACCAGACGCGTGTTTTCCCCCACGCCGTCTCTATGTAAATCGATCACTACCTGAATCGATGGATTATCATTTATGATTTTCTGAATCGACGGGGCTGCCTTGGAATATGCATGATCCCGGTCGCCCACATCATATTCTCCTTTATGATGCATGACTTGAAATCCTTCCTCTTCCAACAATTCCGTCAGATAATCTCCCACTCCGACAACACCCGTTTTTTCATCTTTGGAATCGGCATACCGTTCCTGGGAATGGGTATGATAAATTAAAATCTGCGGGCCGTCCACCGACTGGTCAATCCTTAGATCCGGTTTCATCAGCTTATCCACGTCCAGCTGATTTTTCCCGATGGTCGTCGTATTATCGACCTGATAAAAGGTCTGTCTCAGATAATCAAAATCCTGCAGTTTTTTGCGGTTGACAGAAACTTTTTTCCCGGAGGTTTCTGTTTTTTTCTCCGGCTTTTTGGACTCTTTTTGTGTCGGGGTCTCGTCCACATTCTGACTTTCCTGCTGCACTGGCTGTTCCGTTACCGCCTTTTCATTTTCCGCAATGATCTGCTTTGCCTGTTCATTTTCCTCTGCTGCCTGATTCTCATAATACGCCAGGTTTTCCTCCTGTGATTCATACCACAGCCGCTGCTCGTTTTGTGCAATTGCCGGATACATGGAAGCCGTCACATCCCGGTATATATTCGGAATTCCTTCCTCCTGCGCCCCCAATACCCCCGGCACATAGAGATTAAGCACTCCGTTATAAAATTTCAGGGACAGATTCTGCCCCAGAAACTGCACCAGTCCGCCACCCCAGCAATACGCAAAAGCACAGACCAGCACAAAATCTATCGTCACCAGAAAAAGAAGCAATCGTCTCCTCACCCTATCACCACCTTGAGAGAATTATATGCCTTTTCTTTTGTCCCTATTCCTCTTTATCTCCCAGAAGCGCAATATTGAGTCCCTCAGAAATCAGAAAACTTAAATTTTTGATCGAGTCATCAATGTTTTTCGGTGTGACAAAAAGACCATTCAGCTGTGGCGAGAGCAGTTCCCTTGCCAGTTCCTGCCGCTCCCTCTCATCCAGCTTCTGCAGATCCGAAAGCGATAATGCGGAAATAAATTCCGTCATGGCATCCGAGACAATCGTTGCCGCATCCACGACCGTCGGCACACCGAGGGAAATCACGGGAACGCCCACACTTTTGCGGTTGATGGCATTGCGGTGATTGCCGATTCCGCTTCCCGGCGTGATTCCCGTATCCGTCAGCTGGATCGTCCGTCCCAGCCGCCGGATGCTTCTTGCCGCCAGCGCATCGACCGTGATCAGAAAATCCGGTTTCGTCTCTTTTACCACACCCTTTAAGATCTCCACACATTCCATACCGGTCTGCGCCATAACCCCCGGCACGATTCCGCTGACTTTTCCCACATCTTCTCTCTGGAATGCGTACGTTCCGAATTCATTCAGGATGTGGCGGGTGATAAATAAATTATCCACCACTCTCGGTCCCAGCGCATCGGGCGTCACTTCCCGGTTGCCCAGTCCGACAACCAGTGCCGCGACTTCCAGCCCCTTTTTTAAATTTTTTTCAATCTCTTTTCCCGGCAGAAGATTCCGCATGATCTTTGCCAGCTCCAAAGAAATATCCCTGTGGTATCCGGCATCTTCCTCGATCATCTCCGGCGCCTCGATCGTAATGTACGTCCCCTTTGGCCTTCCCATCGCAACAGATGCATTCTCAGTCTCGATCATCACGGTACTGACAATCACTCCATTTTCCCGCCGTTCTTCCAGAACACGGATGCCGCGCATATCTGCCTGGTCTTCCTGCAGCCGCTCCTGTGATTCGAGTGCCAGATCCGTGCGGATCGGATAACTATTTTCCAACATGCCTCTTCCTCCCCTTTTACCATATGCATTTTTGCAGAAATGGTTTCTGGAGATAGTATGTACGGCATAGATTTTTTTATGCCTGAAATTAAAAACCGCAGGGACATTCGTCCCTGCGGTTTATCTGTATTCCTCTGTTTCCGGATCAATTATTTACCAGCGTAAAGAGTTACTAACTTCTTTAAGTGATCATACTCATCCTTAGAGTTCTTCTCAGCCTTTGCAAATAACTCAGCAGCTCTCTCCGGGTTGAACTTCGCAAGAGATGCATAACGGTTCTCGCCCTTTAAGAATGCCTGATAATCGCCTGTAGGCTCCTTGCTGTCTAATGAGAATGCATCTTTGCCTTCTACAGCAAGTGTTGGGTTGTAACGGAAGTTGAACCAGTATCCGGACTCAACTGCTAACTTCTCCTCAGTCTGAGCCTTGCTCATACCCTTCTTGATACCATGGTTGATACATGGAGCGTAAGCAATGATCAGTGATGGTCCCGGATAAGCCTCTGCCTCTGCAAGAGCCTTAACACACTGATTCATATCAGCACCCATAGAGATGTGTGCTACATATACATAACCATAGCTCATTGCGATACCGGCAAGATCTTTCTTCTTTGTCTCTTTACCACCGGCAGCAAACTGTGCGATTGCTCCAGTAGGAGTAGCCTTAGAAGACTGTCCACCTGTGTTAGAGTAAACCTCAGTATCGAATACCATTACGTTGATATCCTTACCAGATGCTAATACATGGTCAACACCACCGAATCCGATGTCGTATGCCCATCCATCACCACCGAAGATCCACTGGGACTTCTTAGCGAGGAAATCTTTCTCCTTTAATACATTCTTGGAAGCGTCACATCCGCAAGCCTCTAATGCTGCTACTAACTTCTCTGTAGCTGGTCCGTTCTCGATACCGGAAGCGAATGTATCATTCCACTCCTTGATGGCATCCTTAACATCAGCCTTATCTGTGTTAGCTGCGATCTCATCCAGCTCGTTCTTTAATCTGTCACGGATTGCTCTCTGAGCAAGTAACATACCATAACCAAACTCTGCTGCATCTTCGAACAGTGAGTTAGACCATGCAGGACCATGACCCTTCTTGTTTGTTGTATAAGGTGTAGAAGGTGAAGAGTTTGCCCAGATAGAAGAACATCCAGTTGCATTTGCAATGTACATTCTGTCACCAAATAACTGGGTAATTAACTTAGCGTAAGGTGTCTCACCACATCCACCACAAGCTCCGGAGAACTCAAGTAATGGCTGACGGAACTGAGATCCCTTAACAGAGTTAAGTTTGAATTTCTCGATAACATCTTCCTTATCCTCAAGAGATACTGCGTAATCGAAGTACTTCTGCTCATCCTCATGTGCCTCGAATCCGGTCATTGTGATAGCCTGTACCTTATCAGGACATACGTTTACACAAGAACCACATCCCGTACAGTCGAATGCGGAAACAACGATTGCGAACTTGTAACCTGGCATCTGGTTGAGATCCTTCATCTGCATTCCTTCCGGAGCCTTAGCTGCCTCAGCCTCTGTCATAGCGACTGGACGGATTGCTGCATGAGGACATACATAAGAACACTGGTTACACTCGATACACTTGGTAGCATCCCATACAGGAACGTCTGTTGCAACACCACGCTTCTCGTATGCTGCTGTACCGGATGGAGTCCAGCCTGTCTCGTATTTCTTAACAACAGATACAGGAATGGTGTTACCCTGCTGTCCGTTGACTTTCTGCTGAATATCCTTAACGAAGTCAACAACTTCCTTGTTGTCTCCCTTAACTTCTACAGAGTAATCATCATCTGTGCAGTTCTTCCAGCTCTCTGGAACATCTACCTTAACGTATGCTGTAGCACCGGCATCGATTGCGTCGTGGTTCATCTTAACGACATCGTCACCCTTCTTAGCATAAGATCTTGTAGCTGCGTCCTTCATAAGCTTGATAACTTCCTCTTCCGGAATCAGCTTTGTCAGAGAGAAGAATGCTGACTGAAGTACAGTGTTGATACGGTTTCCAAGACCGATCTCTTTACCGATCTTTACACCGTCGATGATGTAGAAGTTGATGTTGTTCTCTGCGATGTATCTCTTTACCTGACCCGGTAACTTCTCATCCAGTTCATCAACTGTCCACTGTGTATTGAACAGGAATGTACCGCCCGGTACCAGATCCTGAACCATGTTGTACTTGTAGATGTATGCTGTACAGTGACATGCTACGAAGTTTGCCTGAGAGATCAGGTATGTGGAACGGATTGGAGAATGTCCAAAACGTAAGTGGGAAATTGTAACACCACCGGACTTCTTGGAGTCATAATCAAAGTATGCCTGAGCGTACATATCTGTGTTGTCACCAATGATCTTGATGGAGTTCTTGTTGGCACCTACTGTACCATCTGCACCAAGACCCCAGAACTTACAGTTTGTAGTTCCTTCCGGAGTAGTAACAGGATTTTCCTTAACTTCCAGGGAAAGATTTGTAACATCATCGATGATACCGATGGTAAATCTCTCTTTCTCTGTGTTGTTGTATACAGCGATGATCTGTCCAGGAGTAGTATCCTTAGATCCTAATCCGTAACGTCCGCTTGTAATTGTAACCTGATCGAACTTAGATCCCTTTAATGCAGCAACTACATCTAAGTATAATGGCTCACCAAGAGAACCTGGCTCTTTTGTTCTGTCTAATACTGCAATTCTCTTAACAGTATCCGGAATAGCCTCGATTAAAGCTTCCTTTACGAATGGTCTGTAAAGACGAACCTTAACAACACCGACCTTCTCGCCCTTTGCCATTAAGTAATCGATGGTCTCATCGATGGTCTCACATACAGAACCCATAGCAATGATGACACGGTCAGCATCAGCAGCTCCGTAGTAGTTGAACAGCTTGTAGTCTGTGCCGATCTTGGCATTTACCTTGTCCATATATTCCTGTACGATTGCAGGCAGCTCGTCGTATGTAGAGTTGCAAGCTTCTCTTGACTGGAAGAAGATGTCAGGGTTCTGTGCAGATCCCATTTCTACCGGATGATTTGGATTTAATGCATTCTTACGGAAAGCATCAACTGCATCCATATCTACCATATCTTTCAGATCTTCATAATCCCATGTCTCGATCTTCTGAATTTCGTGAGATGTACGGAATCCATCGAAGAAGTTGATGAATGGAATTCTTCCCTTGATTGCTGCGCAATGAGCAACCGGAGTTAAGTCCATAACTTCCTGTACGGATGACTCACAAAGCATTGCAACACCTGTCTGACGGCAAGCATATACATCAGAGTGATCACCGAAGATGTTCAGTGCATGTGTAGCAACACAACGAGCGGATACGTTGAATACGCCCGGAAGTCTCTCACCAGCTACTTTGTACAGGTTCGGGATCATAAGTAACAGACCCTGGGATGCTGTGTAAGTAGTTGTTAATGCACCAGCTGCAAGAGATCCGTGTACAGTACCGGCTGCACCAGCCTCAGACTGCATTTCTGTAACCTGAACGGTCTGTCCGAAAATGTTCTTACGACCAGCGGTTGCCCACTCATCTGTAGCCTCAGCCATAACAGATGAAGGAGTAATAGGATAGATTGCTGCAACATCAGTAAACGCATAAGAAGCGTGTGCTGCTGCATGGTTTCCATCCATGGTTTTCATTGAACGTTTCATGAATTAGTCCTCCTATTTTTAATTAAAGTTCAAACATAAAAAACATTGAATCAGAATGTCTTCTAACTAAATAATATAGGATGAATGCACCCAAAAATCAAGCGATAGCGACAGCATTTCTTGTTTTTTTACAAATACATCTTTTCAAAGTCGCCAATCGGAACCGGACAATTGCATAAATATCCCTGTCCGCAGGTGAATCCACCTTCTTTGAGGAACTGCTCCTGTTCCTCCGTTTCCACCCCCTCTATAATAATATCTTTCTGTAAAATCTTTACCATACGGCCGATTTCGTAAAGAAGATTTTTCTTTTGTTCCGTCATGCCTTTATTAATAAAACTTTTGTCAATTTTTATGACGTCTGCAGGCATGTCTGCAAGTACGGAAAGTGAAGAATATCCTGTTCCGAAATCATCAATTGCCACACGGAATCCAATCTCGTGCAGCCGGTTCATACACTTTTCAAGGACTGCTACATTTTTTACAAGTACGCCCTCTGTCACCTCAATTTCTATATACTCCGGACGGACACTGTATTTGGAAAGCACATGCTGGATACGGTTTAAAAATTCCTCTCCGTCCGACTCAAAATGACGCCCGGAAAAATTGGTTGAAATCACAATTTTTCTCCGGTGCTGCTTGTCCCATTTTTCGAGAGTTTTTAACACTTCCTCATAAATATAAAAATCAAGCTCTGTGATATATCCTATTTTTTCGAGAGAATCAATAAACATTCCCGGCGGAAGAATCTTTCCATCCGGACGTTTCCATCGTGCCAGTGCTTCTGCCCCATAAACACTCCGGTCACGTAAAATAAACTTTGGCTGCAGATACATCTGGAAATCATCCCGGTATAATGCCTCATAAAATTCCCCGACTATTTTTTGCTCCTCGGTACGCTGGATACGCAGGGAAGGATTATACAGGGTAATATCCCTCTTCCCGGTATTTTTTGCATTTTTCCATGCAAGATTGGCATTTTCGATCGCAAACTCGATGTCCATTTTATTGTCTTCCAGAATATATACCCCTGCCGATATCCCCATTCCACTGTTTGGATACCTGTGATTCTGCATATTGGAAAATCTTTTATTTCTGTTGTGCAGACGATCGATCATTTTTTCCTGACTTTCATCTGCAATCAGAAGCAGAAAAAAATCCGAATACAAACGGCAGCCTGCACGGAAATACTCCTGCATAAAGATATCCTGTGCAAACATTTTAAGGACACTGTCCCCTACTTTATAGCCATAATTTTCATTGATATATCCAAAATTATTGATATCCATATACTCAATGGCATATACTTCATCCGGCTTGGAATGTGCCAGAATTTCAACCACCGCTTCACGGAATGCCTCCTGATTGTACAGCCCTGTCAGCGGATCTTTTTTCTGGATGGAACTGATCTGTTCCCGGCTTTCCGCGACCCGATAGCGCAGGGACACAAAAATAGCCATCATACGGGTCAGTTCCTGAAAAATTTCCAACTCTCCCGGCTGCCACTGCCGTTCTTCGTCCAGTGACACATAAATTACTTCCCCTGTACAGCCCCCAACATATTCAAATTTTCCAACCACAGCAGAAAACGGAGCTTTTTCGTTGTATGTATCCGTTGACTTAAGATAATTTCCCATCCCCGTTGCAAAATTGCTCCGCGAATTTTTAACTATCATATACTCCCCTGGCTGTAGTTCCTTTAGTGAAGGACTTTTCTTTGGAAACGCACTTTTCCCATAAAAAGAGAAATTATTTCCAAAATAATTGGTCATGACCATTCCGTCATTTTCGGTGTTATCCTCAAATACCATAACAAGATCCAGCTGGTATCTTTCCGTAATCCTGTTTAAAAGCATATTCAGCGACCCATCTATATTTTTGGCGTGCGCCATAAGACTGATGGAAAATGCAAGGAATTCACGGTCTTCTGCGCCCATGTTTTCCCGCCGCTCAATGTTTTTGATTCCGTTTCTGATCATTCCCACATCTTTTGCACCGGCAATCTCATATCCATTTTTGCCCCCCTGCTTGGTACGATACATGGCATGATCCGCTTTTTCAAACAGGGAACTGTATGTATTTCCATCCCCACCGTTACAGGCGGCCAGACCAATACTTGCCGAGATCCTGTAGTGAATGGAGCCCCCCGTATAAACTTTGCAGAGTGCTTCTCCAAGATTTCCGGCACGTTCCTTTGCCTTCTCGAGTGTTGTGTTCTTCATCAGCACAAGGAATTCATCCCCACCGACCCTTCCGGTCAGATCATTGTTGCGGAAAAAAGATTTGATGATATTTGCAACATCTACGATTACAGTATCACCGAATGTATGCCCGAAATTATCATTGACACCTTTAAAATTATCAATATCAATCAGAAACAATACATGGGTTCCGTCTTCTGTTCCTTCCAGAAATGCATCGGTCTCCCTTTGGATTTCCAGCTTGTTGAGCAGTTTCGTCAGCGGATCTCTCCGCACTTCTTCCTGAAGATTCTTATCTTCATCAATATTAAAACTTCTTCCGATAATCCGGGTGATCCGTCCATTATGGTCTGCAATGCTCTTGTAATAAGTTCTAAACCAGAGATATTTCGGTGTCTCATTTTCCGTATGGATATTAAACCTTGTATCCATACTTCCGGTTTTTTCCTCTGTGGCAGCTTCTTTCATAGCCTTCAGAAAAAGCTCCTGATCCGGTGGACAGAGTGTCAGAACTTCTTCATCCACCGGAAAATATTGTTCGGAATAATCGTATTGTCCCCTCAGTTCCATCAGCCGGTACGAGCGCAGCATCGTCCAGTTTTCCACATCCAGATCAAACGGATATTCCAAAGACAGCTGTTCCATCAGCTCATATTTCTGGTTCAACAGTTTCTGATGTTCTTCCCGTCTTTTTTCCTCATCAATATCCCATAAAAATAAAACCACATATGGTTTTACATCGTAATGTGCCAGAACACTGCACCGCATCTCCACCCACCGGGTTTTCCCATCGGGGCGTACGATACGAAGCTGCATTTTTCCGTTGTCATGTGTCCGGACAACATTTTCCAATACACTGACCAGATTTGCATAATCTTCGTCATATACCATTTTTTGTGGTCTGGTTTCCCGCAGTTCCTTTTCCGTGTATCCAAGTACATCCGTAAACTCTGCGTTTGCCTCTTCCACTCTCCAGTCTGCCCCACAACTGACAATTGCAACTGCGACAGGCAGATCCAACTGTATAAATTCCCTATAATCCATAGCTTTGCCCCAATTTCGTTCAATTCTTTCTCCATTATATCATTATTTCTATACATTTCCAACAAGAAAGCGTTTTTCTTCTTGAAATATATCCCATGTCATGTTTATAATAGAATTTGTGATTTTATCATAGACATATTAAGTAAAGCAATGAGGTTTTCGTATGATTAGTGCAAATAACATTACTTTAAGATTAGGCAAAAAAGCCCTTTTCGAAGATGTAAACGTAAAGTTTACCGAGGGGAACTGTTACGGTTTGATCGGTGCAAACGGTGCCGGCAAATCTACCTTTTTAAAAATTTTATCCGAGCAGTTAGAGCCAACCAGCGGTGACATTGTCATCACACCGGGACAGCGTCTGTCTTTCCTGCAGCAGGACCACTTCAAGTATGATGAGTATACCGTACTCGACACGGTTATCATGGGAAATAAACGTCTGTATGACATCATGAAAGAAAAAGATGCCATCTACATGAAAGAAGATTTTTCCGATGAGGATGGTATCCGCGCCAGTGAACTTGAAGCAGAATTTGCAGACATGGACGGCTGGAATGCCGAATCCGATGCTGCCACCCTGTTAAACGGTCTTGGAATTCCGACCGAGGATCACTACACACAGATGGCAGACCTGCCGGGTGCCGCAAAAGTCAAAGTACTTCTTGCGCAGGCACTGTTTGGCAACCCGGACATTCTTCTTCTCGATGAGCCGACCAACCACCTGGATCTTGATGCCATCGCATGGTTAGAAGAATTTCTGATCAACTTTGAAAACACGGTTATCGTGGTTTCCCATGACCGTTATTTCTTAAACAAAGTCTGCACCAACATTGCAGACATGGATTACGGCAAAATCCAGCTGTATGCCGGAAACTACGATTTCTGGTATGAATCCAGCCAGCTTCTTGTCCGTCAGATGAAAGAAGCCAACAAGAAAAAGGAAGAAAAAATCAAAGAGCTGCAGGAGTTTATCTCCCGTTTCTCTGCAAATGCTTCCAAATCCAAGCAGGCAACTTCCCGTAAGCGTGCCCTGGAAAAAATCCAGCTAGATGACATCCGTCCTTCCAGCCGTAAATATCCGTACATTGATTTCCGTCCAAACCGTGAAATCGGAAATGAAGTTCTGACCGTAGACGGAATCAGTAAAACCATTGACGGTGTAAAAGTTCTTGACAACATTTCCTTTATTGTCGGACACGATGACAAAATCGCCTTTGTCGGTGGAAATGAGCTTGCAAAGACAACATTGTTTAAAATTCTCGCCGGAGAAATGGAACCGGATGAAGGATCTTACAAATGGGGTGTTACAACAAGCCAGTCTTATTTCCCGAAGGATAATACCGCCATCTTTGATTCCGATGAGCTGATCGTTGACTGGCTGACCCAATACTCCGAGATCAAAGACGCAACTTATGTCCGCGGTTTCCTCGGCCGTATGCTTTTTGCCGGTGAAGATGGTGTAAAAAAGATGCGTGTCCTCTCCGGTGGAGAAAAAGTCCGTGTCCTTCTCTCCCGCATGATGATCATGGGAAGCAACGTTTTGATCTTTGATGAGCCGACAGACCACCTGGATATGGAATCCATCACCGCATTGAATAATGGTATGATCAAATTCCCTGGTGTCATCCTGTTTGCCTGCCGTGACCATCAGGTCGTACAGACAACTGCGAACCGCATCATCGAGTTTCTTCCGGATGGAAGCATGGTAGACAAGGTTTCTACTTATGACGAATATCTCGAAAGTGATGTTATGGCAAGAAAACGTCAGGTATACAATACAACTGCAGATGAGGAGGCAGATGATTAATCTGTTACCCTCTGTCTGTTTGGTAAAAACAGGAAACCCTCTCTGCTGGTCTGTCCAGCAAAGAGGGTTTCCTGCATTTCGAAAACTCATTTTCAACTATTTTAAAACATATCTGTAAAAATATTTCCGCTGTTATAATTGTAATTATACGTACCATTCTTCGTATATGTATTGGATTTTGCGGCTTCTGACTTTGCATAAGACTCTGTCATGGCTGCCTTTGTTGCCACACTGTATGCGTAGGAACCGGTTCCATTGAACAGGTTCTTTATTTTCTCTGTGTCTGCACCCTTAAACGTTGTCTCATCCACCGACAGCTTGCCGGTCTTTTCATCGACCGTAATTCCTATTTCCTTTAAGGGTTTCTCATTGTAAGAAGTCTCATTTTTCATAGAACTTACCGACCGGGAAATGCGGTTCGTCGATGACTTGCCGGCTGTATCCAGCATGGAGTTGTAATCATCCGCAAAACTCTTTACTGCTTTGTAGATCTTGTCCGTATCGTAGCTGCCCCCGGAATCCTTTGTAAACACCTTGTTGTTACTGCGGGTATACAATGCCTTAGCAGAGTCTGTCAGTTCCTTGGCATCGGACTCAATCGCAGCCAGCGTCTTGGTACTGTCTTTTGACGTCGATGTGGTCGTGGCCAGATCCTCGATCGTATTTTTGGTGCTGTCATCCGACTTCGAGGTGCTCTTCGTGGAATCCATTGAAAAATAAGAGCGCATTAATTTGCCATAAGAACCACTGCGAATACTTGCATACTCACTTAAATTGATTCCAAACATGCCGCTTCCTGTGCTTTTCGAAGAACCCAGACTGGAAAATAAAGTACTTACTGACGATGAATCATACATCGAAATTCCTCTCATAGTATCACCTCTTTCACACAATTCTTTCTTTTATCCTATCGCTTTTTCACTGTTTTTACAATACTTTTGTGGTATTTTTCCGTATTTTGGTTATAATTACGAAAAGATAACAATTTCTTTTCGTTTTGTTCATATTTTATTCACAATCAGATGCTATTATAAGAACATAAAAGAAAGCAAAGTTACTAACTTGTTATTTTTTCATAATTCGCCCCATTGTCCATTGGACAATGGGGCACTCCTCTTTTTATCAAGAAATTTCTTAAATGTCTTCTATCTGCCAGTCAATCGGCTCGATTCCATGTTCTTTTAGAAACTGATTTGCCTGACTGAAATGTCTGCATCCAAAGAACCCGCGATACGCGGAAAGCGGACTTGGATGCGGTGCCTTTAAGATCAGGTGCTTTGGATTTGTAAGCATCGGTATTTTGCTCTGCGCCGGACGTCCCCACAACATATACACAATCGGACGATCCTGCGCATTCACTGCCTGAATGATCGCATCCGTAAACTGCTCCCATCCTCTTCCCTGATGGGAATTTGCCTGATGCGCCCGCACCGTAAGCACGGTATTCAAAAGCAGTACACCCTGATCTGCCCATTTTTTCAGATAGCCGTTGTTTGGAATTTTACACCCCAGATCATCCTGCAGTTCTTTATAAATATTCTGCAGAGACGGCGGAATTTCTTTCTGGTCCGGAAGGACAGAAAATGAAAGACCATGTGCCTGATGTTCATTGTGATACGGATCCTGTCCCAGAATCAGTACTTTTACCTCACTAAGCGGTGTAAAATGCAGTGCATTAAAAATATCCTCTGCCGGCGGATACACAACCGTGCGGCTATACTCTTCTTTCACAAACTGATACAGCTGCCGGTAATATGGTTTGGCGAATTCCTCACGGACTGCCGGAAGCCAGTCGTTTGTTATCATTGCCATAATTTCATCCACTCCTATCTACGCACGGAGACACCGCGGTCTGCCAGATAGTTTTTCAGATCCATGATCTCCAGCTCCTTATAATGAAACAGGGACGCTGCCAGTGCTGCATCTGCATGTCCCTCTGTCAGGGCCTCATAAAAATGTTCTTTTGTGCCCGCACCACCGGATGCAATCACTGGAATGGAAACATTGTCTGCAATCTGTCTGGTCAGTTCAATATCATACCCTGCCTTTGTTCCATCGCAGTCCATGCTGGTCAGAAGAATTTCTCCCGCACCAAGTCTGTTAGCTTTCATTGCCCATTCTACAGCGTCAAGCCCGGTATCAATACGACCGCCGTTTTTGTAAACATTCCAGCCACTTCCATCCTCTCTTCGTCTGGCATCAATGGCGACTACCACACACTGGCTGCCAAACTTGTCCGCTGCATTTCCAATCAGCTCCGGTGTATTGATTGCGGAAGAATTAATGGAAATCTTGTCGGCACCTTCCCGAAGCAGTACCTTAAAATCCTCCACCGTACGGATACCACCGCCTACCGTAAACGGGATAAACACCTTCTCTGCAACCTTACGCACCATGTCTACCACCGTTGCACGGTGATCGGAAGATGCGGTAATATCCAGAAAGACTACTTCATCTGCGCCCGCCTTGTCGTAAGCTGCTGCGACCTCTACCGGATCTCCGGCATCTCTTAAATTCACAAAGTTAATGCCTTTTACCACGCGTCCGTCATTCACATCCAGACAAGGAATAATTCTCTTCGTAAACACTATGCATTTCCTCCCTGCAGCTTTGCAAAATTTTTCAAAATCGAAAGTCCAACCGTACCGCTCTTTTCCGGATGGAACTGACATGCAAATGTATTTCCGGATTCTACCGATGCATGAATTGTCGTACTGTACTGTGTGGTTGCTTTCACAATCTGTTCATCCGCTGCTTTCAGATAATAGGAATGTACAAAATATACATACGGATTTTCCTCCAGCCCAGCAAAAAGTCTTCCGTCATTCTGTAAATGCAGAGAATTCCACCCGATGTGCGGAATCTTAAGTCCCGACTGATCCGGAATCCGCAGAATCTGTCCGTCCAGCACATGGAGTCCCTCTACACCCTGACTCTCATCGCTTCCCTCAAAGAGAAGCTGCAGTCCCAGACAGATGCCAAGAAATGGCTTATTTTCCGCTGTCACCTGATGAATCACCTTGTCCAGCTCGTATTTTTTCAATTGTTCCATCGCATCGCCAAATGCACCGACTCCCGGAAGAATCACTTTGTCTGCGGTCTTAATCTCGTGAAAATTACGTGTGATCACACAGTCTTCTCCGAGAAAATGCAATGCTTTTTCCACGCTTTTTAAATTTCCAGCGTTGTAGTCTATTATTGCAATCATTCTGTCAAATCCTTTCAAATCAAGCATTTCTCCAATGCTTGCGTACATTTCCAACAATTCTTGCTGTCATTTCATTACATTTTTGTATGTTTCGTTACATCTCATTACACATTGTAATTAGCAAATATTTAGTATGCTAAAATTCATACTAATTAGCATTGCCCTGTTCATCGTAACATACAGGTTCTATATCGCCTTTTAAATAGCGATTCTCAATAATACGCTGGAAACTTTCATACACACCATCTGTCATTTCAAGCCTATATGAACTAATAACCCTTTCTTTTCCAAAACAATCCTTATAGTGATATTCATACCTCTTTGTTTTAGGATTGTAATATTCGTTAGGTCTTATTGTTTTTCTAGCAGGCTTGTTTTTTGACGTAGTTTTATTTGCCATTCTTAAGTCTCCTTAAATCAGAGTGCCTCGAATGTATACCACATTGAATTGTACCACATTCAAAGCACATTGTCCATTTCTTAAATCTGTTCAACATTATCTGAAACATTATCTATAAATTCCTCAAACTGTTTTCTTTTGTTCCTGAGAAACATCGCCATTTGCAAGAGCTGTGTTTGCCTGCTCTGCTGCAGTTTTTAATGTAGCCAGCTTCTCCTTGGTTTCGCCAACCGCATCAGCAAGTAATTTTTGTTTCTGTGCAAGCAGCTTTGTATTTCCCGGATCAAGTTTCAATAACTTATCAATGTCCTTCAGCTGCTGCTGCGCACTTTTAATCTGACCGTTTACACTTTTAAGGGCTGTTTGTATTTTGGTGGTATCTCCGCCAATCTCGACAGTAATACCCATGATTCTGTTAGCCACGGCCGATACCCCCTCCGTAAAAATTGGCATAAAAAAGCCCAGATTTCTCCAGGCATGAAAAAAGCACCAACCATTTCTGATTGATGCTTTCAAATTATTTTGTTTTTGTAAATCTGTTTAATTGCGTATTCACATCTCGTCCACCGTACATAACACGGATAATCGTAACCACTTGTGTATCATCATCCGGAATATATAGAACAAGATAATTGTCTACTGGTGCTACACGTAGCCCTCGACTTTTCCATGGTTCCAATTCATATTGTCGATATCTCTTCGGCATATGATCAAGATCCATAATACATGCTTCAAGCCTATCAAGCTGACCACTTGCATTTTCTGGTGCCTGCAGTTCAAAAGCAATGTATTCGAAGATTCCACGAAGGTCTATCTCGGCCTGATCTGAAATCACGATATCATAAATCATAAATTGTAATCCTTGCGGATATCAGCAAAAACAGATTTTGCTGATCTAGTATGACCAGCCTGCATATCCGCATATCCCTTCTCTAGTTCTGCATTCATCTGTGCTTCTGATAATGCACTAACGTCTACAGGACGAGCGGATGGCATTTTCACTTCAAAAGGAAGTCCTCTTTGAAGAATAATTTGTTTGTAAAACATATTTATTGCATTGGATGCAGGAATTCCTAATGCTGCTAAGATTCCTTCTGCCTGTTCTTTTACATCAGGCTCAATGCGTGCGTATAAATTTGCTGATTTTGTTGCCATAGTAAACACCCCTTTCGAATTTTTTCTAACTCTATTATATCCATTTGTCCAGACAAAAGCAATACAAAATCAGTAATTTACAAATTGTTACAAATTGTTCATACTCCAAAATCTACCAGTTCATTAAAATTTGTCGAAGCCCTCCTGAGTCGCCACGTCCTTATATCCTTTATAATCATCGTTGCAGTTTTCAGCATACATATCATTCACAAGACCAATGGTAAGTAAATCCAGGTCTCGAATACTAATACCCAGCTGTACACAACGAAGCAAAAACAAGAGTGTTGTCATCGGGCGATCTGTTGGACGAAGTTTTTTTAGCGCTAACATCCGTCTGAACGTTTAGCCCACAGAGTTCAATAAGCTGTGGAAGAACCTGATAGATGGAAAATGTATCAAGTGTGGATGCATCTTCCACGTTCTTACCGATTGCCTTTTCCAAAGCAGACAAATCTTTATAAATGTCTCTCTGAAATTTGATTCTATAAATTCTAGGGATTGCGGCTGAGGCCTTAAAAAGGACCTCTTTACCGTCAATCTCGATTTTCTTTGTCATTCCCATGATTACTTACCTCTTACTTTCCGGATGTCGAAGTGGACGCTGCTGCAACTTTTATCTCAGATTCTGTAGTAGGCATATAAACTGCCTTATACCAATTCTGATAAGTTGCATCCGAAGTATCATCACCGGTCTTAGACTTTACAACGCCATTTTCGAGCGGAGCAGCCTTAAGAGACAGTGTTTCTGTCTGTACTTCGATTTCATCTTCATTTGTCTGAGATACATTGATGTTCCTCCTTTGCTTAGTTTTTATTCCAATGAAATGCATATTTCTTATCACGGTCATATAAAGGCTTCCTTACGCTCTCTGTGGCTCATATAAGCGTTTTAAAGCCATTTGTGTATATTTTCCTTACCTTTGATTTTAAGCCACTAAAATAAGCACTCATCAATCATATTTCTACAACTGATAAGTGCTTATTTAGATGTCCTAATGTTCTATTCGATTTTTATTTTGGTATGCATATATGTCTTACTCCTAAATTAACAGTCTCCTGCCTTACTTTCTGCTATTTTTCTATCCCAGCCCAAGTTCTTTCAGCTTCTGATGCAGTTTTACCGTATAATCATCCCGCTTTCTGGTCTGATAGATATCCAGTGCCTCATCCCCTGTCATATCATAATCTTTCAGCAGTGCTTTGATAATCTTTCCTCCGATCTTCTCAAGCTGATCTTCACAGCCATACTCTTTGGCATTTTTCTGGTTCAGGTCATAACGCCCATATGCACATACCAGTGCATCAAGTGCATCAATTTTTGAACCGTAATTATCAAATACGAGATATGCCTGATACTTTTCCGAGACAGCAGCAAGAGTTGCCAGCTGATGATAAAGCTTTTCATCGCGCTCCTTGATCGAAAGCCCCTGCAGCTTACGGTATGCCTCCACATAAGAACCCTGCTCATATTTTTCCTTTGCCTGACTTAAGTTTGCCTGATACCCCAAAAGATTTGTCACAATCATGACAAATGCAAACAATGACACTGCCATAAGAACAATCGCAATCACCGGTCCCTTTGGCAGCGGCGGTGTGTTATCCACTTCCTTAGGTTTTTTCTCCTTTTTCGGTTTCGGCGGTTTTGGCTGTTTGGGCTTCTTTTCTTTCTTCGGTTTTTTCTCTTTTTTCGGTTTTTCCTTTTTCTTTTCCGGTTCCCTTCCGGCATCACCGCCTGTACCTTCAAGTTCCTTTAAGATCTGCTGGTTTTCCTCCGAAAGTTCACTGACATCCGCTCCCTGTGTATTTCCGATGTCAACCGCCTGCTTTTCTTCCTCATCATCCTCTCCGAAAATAATCCGGGAAAGTTTCTGCCAGAAGCCGCCTTCTTTCTCTTTTTTCTCTTTCTTATTCTTTTTCTTTTTTTTATTTTTCCCATTGGAAGCGGTTTCTTCTGCCTGTGCCGGTATGTCTTCCTGCTCTGTAAGTTCTGGAATCTTATCTGCCTCTTCTTCCTGTGGATTCATTTCCGATCTTGCAAAATCACCGATGGAATCAGCTTCTTCCAAAGGTTTTCCATCTTGATCAGAAGAAAGCATATCCCCCAGATCCGATAAATCCTGATCTCCGGAAAGCATATCCATAAGATCCGAATCCGAAAGCCCTGACAGATCCAGTTCTCCATCCTCTTCTTTTGGCAGATTGCTGTCAAACGTTCCGACTGCATCATCAAGTGTATTCACCTCGAAATCACCCTCATCGGGTGGTATTGCAGTTTCCAACGGACTTTTCCCCTGAAAACCGGTTTCTTCTTCCTTTGCTGCATCCCCTGTCGAAAAATCATCCTGTGGAATATTATCGAGCAGATCATCCAGGGAAGCGTCAATCTGTGTGGCTTTTTCTTCCTGTTTTTTTTGATTCAGGCTCTCGGTATACTCCGGAATATCTTCCTTGAGCAGTTCTTCCTCAAACTCCCTCAAAAAATCTTCTTCATTTTTCGCTTTTGCCTTTTCCTTCGTTTCTTCTTCTCCAAACAATTGCTTTTCAAAATCATCTCTCAGAACCTGTTTTGCTGTCGGCTGTTCCTTCGGATGTTCCGTTTCTTCTCCATGCATGGAATTTAATAATTGATCCAGATAATTTTCCGATGAGTGGTCTCCCATGTGTTTTTCTCCATTCCATCTGTTTATTCCATAAACCTGCAAAGGGATGTGATGAAGCCATCACACCCCTTACTGTTTTGCCGGAATTTATTTGTTTCTCTTTGCAAGTAATTCATCAATGGCATCTACAAGACTTCCGATTTCAGGTTTGGTCAGCTGTGCATCTGCACCAAGCGACTCCCCTTTTCTTCTCATTTCCTCATTTACAAGAGAGGAGAAAATGATAACCGGAAGATGTTTCAGTTTGTCATCTGATTTGATCAGCTTCGTAAGACGATGTCCGTCCATCTGGGGCATTTCAATATCGGTAATGACACAATGAACGTTCTCGTCCAATGTCCCCGCCTTTTCAAATTCCTGAATCTTGTCCCATGCTTCCTGTCCATTACATGTAACAATCAGTTTTTCGTATCCTGCTTTTTTCAGGCAGTCCGTAATCAGACTGCTCAGCAACGGAGAATCCTCTGCAATCAGAATTGGATCCTCGCTCCGGCTTCTCTCCCCGATCTGTTCAATATCATTGACCCTGAGACCGGTTTCCGGACTGATGGATGATACAATTGCCTCAAAGTCAAGAATAACAACCAGTTTTCCGTCCATCTTGATCACACCAGTTGCAACACTTCCGTCTTCTCCATTAATCGTAGAATCCGGTTTGATGATCTCATTCCATGATACACGGTGAATTCCTACCACCTGATCCACATGAAATGCCACATCAAGTTTATTAAAATTCGTGATAATAAACAGACCTTCCTGTCCATCATCCTCCATGCCAAGACACTTTTTCAGATTGATGACCGTAATCATCACCTCGCGCGGCATAAAAATGCCTTCTACGCTCGGATGTGTATTCGGTACAGGAGTAACCTTCTGGTATGACAAAATCTCCCTGATCTTTGCCACGTTGATTCCGTAATGATTATCTCCTAATGTAAACTCTAAAATTTCTAATTCGTTCGTCCCTGACTCTAACAGAATATTTGTATCCATATACGTCCTCCCGCACTTTTCTGTATTGGTAATCCCTTATGTTTATTATATCATATTTTGTAAAATTTGGGGGCATTTATTTGTATTTCAGAGAATAAATTGTATCTTTTATTTCTGCATACAGTGTCTCACCCGAAATTTTATCAGCCTGGTCTTTCGGAATCTGAAACAGTAAAACCGCTGTTTTCTTCTTTCCGCCCCTGATGGTTTCCCCATAAGAGGAAAGACTTCTGGTTCCGAGCGAAGCAGTCTCCTTTATCCTGTTTTTTCCGTCAAAACATGCATAAAATGTAATACCGAGTTTTTCTGTATCCAGCCTGACCTTTTTCTTCCCCTTATTTTTAATTTCAAACTTCATCACAACAAGTTTGTTTCCATCCTCAGGAGTTACTGCAAAATAGTCTCCCTCCTGATAGATATTCTGAACCCTGTATCCTTTGTAAGAAACGGTCAGACCCGATGCATGTCCAATTGCCTCGGCGATCGGCATCGTCTCCATCTCCTGTGTCTGGGTTTCTCCCGTGGCATCTGACGCCATGTTGTTGTCCGCACTCTGGGTATTCTGGCTCTCCGGCATCTGGCTGTCCTGTTTTTGTGTTTCCTGTGTCTCTTCGGATGAAGCGGCTGTCATTCCGTCTTTCTGCTCAATATTATACTTTGCAAGAATATGCGCCGAATACTGCACGACCAGATTTTCTTCGTCCTCTGACAAATCATACATCTGGGTTCCACAGCCTCCCAACAGGAGTATTGCTGACACTGCCATCACAGGCAGACTTATTTTCTTTTTCATACTCTTTTACCCTCTTGTCACTTTTGCCCTATAATCTATATTTTATGGTATCATATTCTGAAAAATAAGACAATCTTTTCTTTGCATTAATTATTGGTCTCCAATTCCATCCAAAACTCCACACCGTCCGGGTGATTGACTGCACCGCATTTCTGATGAAAAGAATCCATAATTGCCTTGACAATGGACAATCCGATTCCGCTTCCACCATATTCACGTGTTCTTGCTTTGTCTACTTTATAGAATTTCACCCAGATCTTGTCAAGATCCTCTTCGGGAATCGGGTCACCGGTATTAAACACACTCATGCGTACCAGATGGTCATGTTTTTGAAAACGAATGGTAATCTTTTTTTCTCCTGCCGCATGGTTCATGGCATTGGTCAGGAAATTCGTAATCACCTCTTCCACCTTAAACTCATCCCCCCAGACATATACCGGGCCTTCCCTGTAAAATTCGATATTCACCTGTTTTTGTGCCGCCATAATGGATGCAGACTGGATCACGCCGTCAATCAGCTCCGTGATATCAAACCGTGTCATTTCCACGGTATCATTGCCAAACTCCAGCTGATTGAGGGTCAGCAGCTGCTTTACCATATGATTCATCTTTTCCGATTCATCCATAATCACATCACAGTAAAAATCACGGCTCTCTGCATCATCATTGATGCATTCTTTTAATCCTTCCGCATATCCCTGTATGAGTGCCAACGGTGTTTTCAGCTCGTGTGAAACATTCGAAAGAAATTCTTTTCTCATTTCATCGATCTGTTCTTTTTTCTCGATATCCTGCTGCAGGCTGACGTTTGCTGTCTTTAGTTCCGAAATCGTCTCTTCCAGTGTCTCCGACAATTCATTCATGGAATTTCCAAGTTCATCAATTTCCCGGCTCACATGACGTACCGGTATATACTTTGCATCAAAATCCAGCTGTGTCATCCTTCTTGCGATATCGGATAAGGCATGGATCGGATGGGAAATCCCTTTCGAGAGAACGATGATCAGAATCACGCTTAAGATGATGGCTCCCATGCTCACCATTACAAAAAACTGGTTTGTTATGCTCGCACTTTCCCGAATGCTTTCCACAGCCGCACGCATGTAAAGATTGTTTCCATTTTTTAAAGTTCCCAGAAGAACCAGATACTCCGACTGCAGCCGTTCATCGGTCTGCCGAAGCAGCGTATAATCCTTTCCGGATGAAAGCACCTGCACACGGCTGCGGTCACTTCCATACAGCCAGTCCTCCATCTGCATCTGAAAACGCTGTGCACTGCTGTAGGAACTCCATATCAGGTTTCTGTCCTGATCTGCAATAAGCATATTGATATTTCCGTTTGCACAGATTCTCTCGAACTGCACATACGCATCATCACTGGAATCCCCCTGCTTTTCACAAATCAGCCTTACCTGGTCAAAACTGCTTTTTAACTCTTTTTCCTTATGAAAAATATAATATTTTTCCAAAAAGGTGGTATTAAAAAACCAGCACATCGCAACCGTTCCCGCAACAATGACAACCATCGTCAAAATCAGCTGCCACGTCAGGGAAGTCTTTTGTTTCTTTTCCATTTAGGACACCTCAAACTTGTAACCCATTCCCCATACGGTTTTTATATAACTTCCACATGCCCCGAGTTTATTTCTCAGTTTTTTTACATGTGTATCAATCGTCCGTGCATCCCCAAAATAGTCATAATTCCACACACTGTTTAAAATGCGTTCCCTCGAGAGGGCAATCCCCTGATTATTCATAAAATATTCCAGCAGTTCAAACTCCTTGAAACTGAGTTCCACCGGATTTCCCGAAATTTTCACCTCGTGCGCCGTCTTATCCAGAATAATCTCTCCTGCCGTCTTAAAATCGGCCGCATCACCGATCTTATTCGTCCGGCGCAAAATCGCTTCGACACGTGCCACAAGAATTTTCGGTGAAAACGGTTTGGTTATATATTCATCAACTCCAAGGTCAAATCCCATAAGTTCATCACTCTCATCACTTTTGGCCGTGAGCATGATGATCGGGACTTTGGATGTCTGACGGATTTCCCTGCAGACTTCCCAGCCGTTCATCTTTGGCATCATCACATCCAGAATCAGCAAAGCGATCGCTTTGTCTTTATAAAAAATATCCAGTGCTTCCTCTCCATCTGCTGCTTCTAAGACTTCATAGTTCTGCCGGGTCAAAAAATCCCGTACCAGCTTCCTCATCCGGCTCTCATCATCTACCACAAGGATCTTCACTTTGTCCATCTCTATTCTGCCTCCTGTTCCGTCAGTCTCAATTCCCTCTCCTCAAGCTGGCTTTCCCGTTCATCCAGCTGTTTTTCCCAGATTTCGTATTTATCAATCACCTTATTTTCATAGTTTAAAATCGTCACATTATCTTCGCTGAGCCACGTAATCACAAGCATCCCAATGATGCCAAGTGCAAAAACAACTGCGAAAAATGTACTGATGTGAAACAGTTTCTGATAATCCCGGTTCTTCTTCCGGCGGTTTTTACTGACCACATGCTCTTTGTTTTTCTGTCTTTTTTTCTTCTGCTTTATTTCCTCTTTGCTTCTTTTTTCTTTTGAAACCATTCCTTCTGGTTCATACACCGTGATCGGAAGAATATCTTCTCTCCGGATATAGGGAATGGTATACAGATATTCCTGAAGCCTGTGCAAAAAATCATATCCGACCGGCGTGACAAAAATTTCTTTTAACACCAGTTTGTTATATAACGCCAGCACAATATCCGGATCATCCATTCTCGTATTTTTCCGGATATACCCGATGATCTCTACCTCATGTTTTGCTGTATGTTCCTGTTCCTTTGTTTCAAATGCGTAGCCTTCTACCTGATACATAACTTATCCTCTACCATTTATAAGCACTGCTGGCATCCCGTTCGGCGATTTCGCCGTCCTGATATGCCTGAATCAGTTTTTTCAGTTCCTCAATGCGGATCATCATGCGCTTACCAACGTCTGTATCACCCACCAGAATACGTTTATCCCGGTATTCCACTGCTTCCTGATGCGATACAATATCCAATTCATCTCTTACCGCCTCGTTTGACCAGTCAAACGGTTCATGGGCAGAAAGCGTCAGTCCATAAGAATTGTACGTCAGTGTATATCCTGCAATTCCCGTTTTTCTCCGGTATGTTTTTGAAAATCCACCGTCGATCAGGATCAGTTTTCCGTTACACTTGACCGGATTTTCGCCGGCAATGCGCTCTACCGGGACATGTCCATTGATGATATGCACAAAATCCCCCGTCAGCCCGAATTCTTTAAGTATATTATCTGCCGTTTCCTCTTTGTCAAACAAATGATAATACGCATTCTTACTCTCATGATGCATGGACTTGTCCGCAAGAAAATACCTCTCAAACGTTGCCATCTTACTCCGTCCGTACAAAGGAGAATCCGGTGCCGTCCAGATATACCACATGATATCCCTTCCTTTTTCCCTCTCTTTTTCATCCAGAGAGAAAAATGCCTTGCGGACATAGGATTCCAGCACATCATAGAGTGCTTTTCCGCTGTATTCCCTGCCATATACATTTACTTTCTTAAATGTCCCATCCGGATTCAGCGGCACACATCCATGATAAAGCAGATTTCCGTTGTAGACTTTATACATGCTGCCTCGTTTTAGCAGAAGCCGTACATGGCGCTGCAGTTTCTCACAGTGTATAAACGAGGTGCGCAGCCGGTTCATGACTTCCTGTTCCTCAGGTGTCAGATCATACGGATGTTCCGGATCAATGGTAGGAAAACTGGTATCCAGCATGTCATAGGTTTTTCCATCAATTTCCACTGTTTTGTTCTCGTAATTAATACGGTGCAGCAGACAGCGGTTTTCCATACCATACTCCGGCCATTTGTGGATCAGCTGTCCTTCCAGTTTAAACTTTATGATGGCAATTGCCTTATGCATTTTCCGGTTCATCAGCGTTTCTTTCTTGCTTCGTTCCTCATCCGTGGAATCTTTCAGTACAAACTGTCTGCACGGATCATCGCGGTAAGCATCCATGGCAAATGTTGCAAGCGGAACCATATTGATGCCATAACCATCCTCAATCAGATCCAGATTCCCATACCGGATACTTGTCCGGATCACAGATGCAATGCAGGCAAGCTGCCCGGCTGCTGCCCCCATCCATACCATATCGTGATTCCCCCACTGGATATCAAACGAATGATATTGTTCCAGCTGATCCATAATCCGGTCCGGTGACGGACCGCGGTCATACACATCCCCGAGAATATGCAGATGATCAATGACCAGCCTCTGCACCAGTTCCGCCAGTGCCACAATAAAATTATCTGCCTGCCCAAGTTCCAGAATGGTGTTGATAATTGCCTCGTAATAGGCCTCTTTATTCAAAACCTCCTGCTTTTCCGTAATCAGTTCCTCGATTACATACGCATAATCCTCCGGCAGCGCCTTGCGCACTTTGGATCTGGTGTATTTGGAAGATACTGTCTTACACACCTCGATCAGCCGGTACAGTGTGATCTTATACCAGTTCTCGATATCGTCCTCGGTCTGACGCACCAGCTCGATTTTTTTCTGCGGATAATAAATCAGTGTTGCCAGAGACATCTTATCTGCCGTACTTAGCGTATGCCCGAATACGTCATCAATCTTTTTGCGGACGGCTCCAGACCCGTTTCTCAATACGTGGGAAAATGCTTTAAATTCCCCATGTATATCCGACAAAAAATGTTCCGTGCCTTTTGGCAGATATAAAATAGACTGCAGATTGATAATTTCCGTAGATGCTTTTCCAATCGTCGGATACAGTTCTGCAAGCTGTTCATAATAATGTAATCGTTGTTTTTCCACTTATAATACCCCTTTTCATGAGCATACATCCGCTCATTATTCCTATGAAACAGTTTACCATAATTTCCTGCTTTTGTGCACTCGTTCACATAAAAAACAAAAAAAGAACTGTATGCCGGACGCATCAGTTCCCTTTTATGTATTTATCCTATACCTTTCGTCTTTCCCCTTTCTTTTTGTTTTGACTGAATTTGACTTTTTATTTACATATTGATTATATCTTTCCTATTTTTTCAATTCGGGGCTAAATTTTTTGATATTTCCGGCGACTTTTGTCGGTCAGGGGTCAGAAATGATCCTTATCCGGAAACGCGATATGTCATTTGACCTTTTTAGCGTTTATTATTATAATAGATTTGATATTTTATTTGGAGGTGATGGTTCATGCTGACACGCGAACAATTATCCAGAAATCTTGGAACAAATCTGGAAAGAGAGCGCTTTAAACTCGGCTATTCACAGCAGGATATGGCAAAAGCACTAGATATGTCCCTTTCCTCGTACAAAAGACTTGCCAATGGGGATACCGGAAAAGTCGATGTCTATACCGTATATAAGCTCAGCCAGCTTACCGGAAAGATGTTCTATGAATTATGTGGCGAATCCTCTGATTTATTCCAGACCTATGACCGCATGCGCAATCTTTCGCCTACACAGTTACATTTTATTGAATCCCTTGTACAGTTTGAATTCGATTTTGCCAGAAATCTGGAAACGGTTCCATCGGTTTCCCGCGAGGACTATACCACTATGATCATTCCAAGTGGAAACATGCACGATGGAATGGTGTATGATTCCTGTTCTCTCGAAAAAATCAATATTTCCGGATACCGCAAACGCTATGGAAACCAGATTGATTGTGCACTTCTTGTCACAAGTGATCATATGTCTCCTGTCTATCATGCAAACGATATTTTATTAATCGCGCGGAATCCCATACGTGATGGCGACACCGGTATTTTTATTAACAAAGTAACCGGTCTTCTTTACATCCGCCGCCTTCGCCAGACAGATCCCTGGCGCTTAGAACCTCTCACCTATTACGGACAGACGTTTTATATCGACAGTAATAACGCATCGGAGATGTCCCACTGGATTATCTTTGGTCATGTTATTTCCAAAACCCGTGGATAATTCTTATTCATGCACAACAAAAGACGCCATCAGATACTTCTGATGGCGCCTAATGATTTTCACACTCCATTGGACTGCTCCTCACTTCATCTTTTGTTCTATATCCATTCTTCTTTTGTTTACCGAAATGACGTTCTGGACAAATCACCTTTTATCCGTTCCTCTTTGTCCGCTCTCTTTTGTACTCTGTCACTGGTTTCCATTCCCGAATGTTTATTCTTTCATCAAGTGAAGCCTGATGACCTGTGTTTGGTTGCTCCCTGCCAATGGCTTATGTTCCCTTTGGACTGTACCTCCTTACATTAGATTTCACGTCCAGGGCTTTCTCGTCACCCTTCGTGATGGCTGCTTGTTTTTTGTTGTCTTAAATATAACACGCATTTTACATTATGTCAACCTGTTTTTTTATTTCTTTTTATTTTTCCTTTATATTTCTCATAATTGTTTGTTTTATTATGTTTTTTCAGATAATTTATTTTTTTAAAAAAGAACGTGCTTTCGCACGCTCTCTTTTTGTATTTATGCCGGCATAGCCAGATAGTATCCCTGAAACAGATCCACTCCCAAAGACCGTAAAAAATCACACTCTTCTCTTGTCTCCACACCTTCCGCAAGCACCTGCATTCCTCTTTCATGGAAACTTTCCAGATATGTACGGACGTTCTCCTGTTTTCTGGCATCGTTGTCAATTCCACAGATCAGGGAGCGATCCAGTTTTACGATATCCGGTGTATACAGATATACAGCATTCATATTGTTTTCACCCATGCCAAAATCATCCAGCGATACCTTCCAGTGCTTATTCTGGACCATCTCACTTTTTCTGACCCACTCGCGTAGGGAAACTTTCGGATACTCTAAAATCTCAATGATCCTTTTTCCTTTCTGGTTTCCAAAATAAGTATCAAATGCTTCTGCCTCATTCTCCGTAAAACTTTCCGACGGGAAAGAATTGATACAGAGATATTCCTGATATCCCCGCTCAATATACGCCTGTGTTGCACCAAAAAAAGTGGCAACTTCCAGTATATGCAGTTTCTCATCCCTGGCAAATTCATCAATCAGCTGCCCCACCGTCATCTTCTTCGGTCTCATCAACGCTTCATATGCATATATTCTCACACAATCTTTATAAAAGATCGGCTGGAACACATATTCAATCTCAAGTCCTTCTAAAGCTGCCTTCACTTCATTGTCCAGCGGTAATTTTTCATATGCTATCATAAATCTACTCCAAATTTTTTACTTCTGTTTTTTACCTATTAATTTTTAAAAGAATGGATCGGAGCCGGAATACGTCCTGTACGGTTGATAAAGTCATCACAGGAGTATTTGTTTACCGGCATAACCGGGGCATATCCAAACAATCCTCCAAATTCCACTCTGTCTCCCACACCTTTTCCCACAGCCGGAATCAGACGTGCAGCGGTTGTCTTCTGGTTCACCATTCCGATTGCCATCTCGTCTGCAATCATTCCGGAAATGGTTGTTGCCTTTGTATCTCCCGGGATGGCGATCATATCCAGACCTACCGAACATACACAGGTCATTGCCTCTAATTTTTCAAGAGAAATTGCGCCTGCCTCTACCGCGTTGATCATCCCCTGATCCTCGCTGACCGGAATAAAAGCACCACTTAAACCACCCACATAAGAAGAAGCCATCACGCCGCCCTTCTTTACCTGATCATTGAGCATGGCAAGTGCTGCAGTGGTTCCCGGTGCACCTGCATACTCCAGACCGCACTCACAGAGAATATCCGCAACACTGTCTCCGATTGCCGGAGTCGGTGCCAGGGAAAGATCCACGATACCAAACGGAATGTTTAACATCTTAGATGCCTCCTGTGCCACCAGCTGGCCGACACGGGTAACCTTAAATGCCGTCTTTTTGATCGTCTCACAGAGAACCTCAAAATTCTCTCCGCGTACTTTTTCCAGCGCATTTTTTACAACACCCGGTCCGCTGACTCCGACATTGATGATCGCATCTGCCTCGGTCACTCCGTGGAAAGCTCCTGCCATAAACGGATTATCGTCCGGTGCATTGCAAAAGACCACCAGCTTCATGCAGTCGGCAGAATCGTTGTCCTTTGAAATTTCTGCCGTCTGAAGAATAATCTCGCCCATAAGCCGTACTGCGTCCATGTTAATGCCCGTCTTGGTGGATGCCAGGTTTACGGAACTGCATACACGTTCAGTACTGTGCAGTGCCTGTGGAATAGAACGGATCAGAAGTTCATCCGCTTTCGTCATGCCTTTAGATACCAGTGCGGAATATCCGCCGATCAGATTGACGCCGACCGTCTTTGCTGCACGATCCATAGTTGCGGCGATTGTAGCAAAATCCTCCGGTGTCTTACAAGCCGAACCGCCCACCAGCGCAATTGGTGTCACAGAAATTCTCTTATTTACGATTGGAATGGAATAACTTTTTTCAATCTTTTCTCCGGTCGCTACCAGATCTTTTGCCACGGTTGTAATCTTGTTGTAAATATTCTGATTCAGACGATCCAGATCCGAATCAATACAGTCAAGAAGACTGATCCCGAGTGTGATGGTTCTCACATCCAGATTCTCCTTCTCGATCATTTCGTTGGTTTCCTGTACTTCCCAGCTGTTAATCATTCTTTGCTTCCTCCATGTTTTAGATACGATGCATTTTTTCAAAAATTTCTTCGCGCTGACATTTGATTGAAACGCCTATTTTTTCTCCCAATGCATCCATTTCTCCGGAAATCTCTGCAAAGTGCTTCTTTGCATCTGCCATATCCACAATCATCATCATATTAAAAAATCCAGAAACAATCGTCTGTGAAATATCAAGCACGTTTACGCCATTGTCAGCAAGATAAGTACATACCTTTGCAATAATACCGACGGTATCTTTTCCTACTACTGTAATGATTGCTTTGTCCATTGTTTTTTCCATAATATAAACTCTCCTTTTTACTCTGCACGAATTACAGGCGAAACCGCATTTCTTTTTGCCACATACATCGGGAAATCATCCGCTTTGTACGGATTATCCCCCATCGTAACTTCCAGACGCACCGCTTCATACGCCAGTTCCTCGTAATTATTTTCCTTGCTTAAATGGCCCAGTACCACTGTGCCGAATTTATCATGAAGAAGTTCACAGAGCAGCTGGCCACTCCGCTCATTCGACAGATGTCCCCTGTTTCCCATAATCCTGCGTTTCAGCGGATAAGGGTATACGCCCGTTTCGAGCATATGAATATCATGATTTGCCTCCAGCAGCAAAGTATCAAGTCCCTGCAGTTGCTGCACAATCTCATCATCATAATTTCCCAGATCGGTTACTACCGCAAAGGTACGGTTTTCTTTTTTTATCCGGTATGCCACAGGATCCGCCGCATCATGTGAGATATGGATCGGGGTAATCGTCAGGTCTCCGATTACAAAATCTTCCTGCGGAACAATTTCATGAAATAATTCCGGGTCGATCTTTCCCACAGACGGCGTGTTCTTAATGGCTTCAATGGTTCCTGCTGTTGCATACATCGGCAGCCCATATCTTCTTGCCATAACACCAAGTCCCGCGATATGATCCAGATGTTCATGTGTAACCAGAATCCCATCCATATCCTGACTCTTTAAATCCACCTCGTTTAATCCATTCTCAATCCGCTTTCCGCTGATCCCCGCATCAATTAACACATGGTGGTTGTCCGAGCCTACACAGATACAGTTTCCACTGCTGCCACTTGCAATACTGCATAATTCTAACATACTATTTCTCTTTCCAGTAAATTTCTACCCGGTCTCCATTATTAAGCGGCTGGGAAAATTCAGCTTCCGTGCCATTTACAAGCGTTGCAATTGCACGTCCGTTTCCGGCGTTGAGATCAAACGTGATCCGGTCAAAAACATCCACAAATATGTAATCTTCTTTTCCCGTAAGTTCCACCGTCTCGCCATTTACCGTGACAACACAGACCGTATCTTTTTTCTCCGACTCAGCCGCCTTGGTCTCCCCGGAGGTTTCCGGAGTCATTTCTTCCTGCGATATTTCCGCGGAATCTGTAACCCCCTCTGTTGCATTATACCGATTCTCACTCTCTGACGCAACCCCGAAGCTTAACGGTGTCCAGTCAATGGAGAAATTTTCGTATACCAGGGTCTCCATCCCCGCTTCCCTGTTATTGACCAGAATTTCACTGTCCGGGTCAATTTCCACGTCCATAAATTCTGCAATCTGTGCAACGGTATAAAAATTCCGTGTCTCGATGGAATCTCCCTCCTGAATTTCATAGGAATCCGGTTCAAGGCTTCCGTTTACCTCGACAAATTTCGGACATACCACGTTCTGTCCATTGATCACAAACGAAATCACGGACTCGTGATACTCCGGAAGCTGTCCGATGGTATACACCGCATTATCTCCTGCCGTTGATGGCTCAATCGTAATATCGGAATTTGGCTCCAGCGGTGTGTTGATATTTGCCGGTTGGCCATTCATCGTCACTATGGCGGCCTCCCCAGCCTCTCCTCTTGCGATTCTTGCGCCTCCATTCACGGTGAAATTGATCGGCATTCCGCGTTTCGGAAACAGCTGGTCATTCGGAAATCCCGCCTGCATTGCCGCATCCACAATGGTAAGTCTGTTATTATCATACAGTTTCAGGCGTTCTCCGTTGAAGCGGACCATAATAAAATTATTTTTCTGTTCATAATAATTCAGGCAGATTCCAATCGGTGTGACAAGCAGCGGATCTTTTTTGATATCTTCCTGCTCAAATGTCACTTCTTTAAGCACTTCTTCGCCTCTTAATGCCACACGCTCCGTCGGCAGATCCAGATGCCCGGCAAGTTTTTCCGTAAATCCGTGAATCTTTCCGCCACCACCGACAACAAAGCAGGCGCTTACGGTTTTATCCCCATTCAGTTCCTTGATCTTTGCAGCCACCTCGGAAGTAATCTTCTCCACCGTCGGGGCAACCAGCTCCCAGATCTCCTTGGATGGAATTGTATGGGAAATACTCATAATATCCTCATATGTCACTTCATCCTCACTCGAAGATGCCAGTTTCATTTTCTCTGCAGTCTGAAAATCAACCAGATACTGCTGCACGATCAGCTCGGTCAGTTCATCCCCTGCATATGGAATCATACCATAAGCTATGATACTTCCCTCTCTTGTGATGGAAATATCCGATGTTCCCGCTCCGACATCGACCAGCGCAATATTTAACATCCGGAAATTTTCAGGGATTGCCACATTGATCGCCGCAATTGGCTCCAGTGTCATATTGGCAACCGTCATTTTAGCCTGACCGACTGCGGAATACAGCCCATCCACAACATCTTCCGGCAAAAATGTTACGATAATGTCCTCACCGATTTTATTTGCTTTATGTCCTTCAATACTGATAAATACTTCTTCGTTTAAATAATATTTCACAACCGAATATCCGACACAGTAAAACTTATACTTTGTGTCATTCTGTTCCCGCAAAATATCCTGTGCCTGCTCTACCCCCAGAAGATTTAATGTGTGGATATCTTCTCCTGTGACGACCGACTCCTCCGCATACTCATACTCCACATGCGTAGTGACGGTTTTTAACACACGGCCGGCGGCTGCAATACACACTTCCGAAAGCGGTGCATCCAGCTGCGCCTCCAGCTCTGCTTTTACAGCGGAAATCGTACGCGCCACTTTTCCAATATCATGAATCTGTCCATCCAGCATGGACCGTGTCTCATGCTGTCTGACATACTGTGCCTCTACAATAAAGGCTCCATCTTCTGTCCGGTGTCCGACCGTTCCCACCACATTGCGGGTTCCTATATCCAAACCAAATACGTTATTCATATGCTTCTCTCCTCAGCGCTTCCTCTGTCTGTGTCAGTGTTTCTTCCAGTGTCCCGTTATTATCTATTACCATCTGGCAGTGTCTGCGGTATTCCTCCTCGCTCAGCTGGCTGGCAAAAATCCGGTCCACATGTGCATCGGAATACCCTCTTGATGCCTTCAGACGAGCTCTCCGGTTTTCTTCTGTAGTATAAATATACCAGAGTTCATCACAGATTTCATCATAATGTTCCTCGATCAGAAGTGCAGCTTCCAAAACCAGCAGAAAAAGTTTTCCAGCCCGTTCCTCTGCCTCTTTCTGCTGCAGAACATATTCCCGGACCGCCGGATGTACAATGGCATTCAGTTCTTCTCTTTTCCGGTCATCGGAAAAGATGACAGCTGCAAGCTGCGCACGGTCAAACGATCCGTCCGGCTGGTAAATGTCTTCCCCGGCAAATTTTTCTTTTAACTTTTGAAAACATTCCGTCCCCGGCTGCATCAGATCATGTGCAATCTCATCTGCCAGCATAACCCTGATACCCGGCTTTGACGCAAGATGTGCGAGTATGGCAGATTTTCCTGCTCCCACCCCTCCTGTAATTCCAATAAACCGCATTCCATCACCTCCCGGGTTTGTTCCTTTTCGTATATTTTTCTTAATGAGCCTCATACCAGTCCTGTCCGCATGCCGTACCGACGGCAAGTTCCACTTTCAGATCGGCTGCTTTTTGCATTTCTTCTTCCAAAAGTGCAATGACCTTTTCCTTTTCTTCCTCCGCAGTCTCAATCAACAGTTCATCATGTACCTGCAAAATCAGACGCGAACGGAAATGTTCCCGGATCAGACGGTCATGTACCCGGATCATGGCAATTTTGATAATATCCGCCGCCGTTCCCTGAATCGGGGCATTCATGGCGACACGCTCGCCAAACTGTCTTGTCATAAAATTACCCGATGACAGCTCCGGAATCGGACGGATGCGTCCAAACAAAGTTCTTGTATATCCCTTTTCCTTTGCCTGTGCTACGGTGTTGTCCAGAAATTCTTTGATCTTCGGATATGTTTCAAAATAGCTGTCGATAAATCCCTGCGCTTCTTTGGTTCCTATATTTAAATCCTGACTCAGTCCATAGGCACTGATGCCGTATACAATTCCAAAGTTTACAGCCTTGGCATTTCTTCTCTGTAAGTCTGTCACTTCATCAAATGGTACATGAAATACTTTGGATGCCGTACTTCGATGAATGTCCTGATTTTCGCGGAACGCCTCAATCAGCTGCTCATCACCGGACATATGTGCCAAAAGCCGCAATTCAATCTGTGAATAATCGGAATCGACAAACAAATCTCCCGGCATTGGATGAAATACTTTTCTTATCATCTTTCCAAGTTCAATCCGGATCGGGATATTCTGCAGATTCGGATCTGTACTGCTCAATCGCCCGGTTGCCGTGATCGTCTGATGGAACGTTGTATGGATTTTTCCGGTTGCATCAATAAAGTTTGACAGACCATCTGCATAGGTAGATTTGAGTTTGGAAAGTTTCCGGTATTCCAGAATATCTGCAACAATCGGATAATCTCCAGCAAGTTTTTCCAAGACTTCTGCAGAAGTCGAAAAACCGGTCTTTGTCTTTTTTCCATTCGGAAGCTGCATCTTTTCGAAAAGAATCACGCCGAGCTGTTTCGGAGAATTTATGTTAAACGTCTCTCCCGCTTCCTCATAAATTTTCTGTTCCAGTTCCCCGATGGAAACCGACAGTTTCTGACCATACTCTTTTAATGCATTGGCATCGATACAGATTCCATCCTGTTCCATATCCGATAAGACAAACACCAGAGGCATCTCGATTTCGCGCATCAGCTGCTCCATCCCATGTTCCTTAAGTCCTTCCTTAAGAACTGCGGCTGATTTCCATGTAATATAAGATTCCCAGCAGGCATACCGGAGCACATCCGCTTCCTTTTCCGTGATGACATCCCCCGGCATCTGTTTGCCAAGCAGATCTGTTCTCGACGGAATCATCAGTCCCAGATAGTCTTTTGCAATATCCTCGTATGGATACGCTCCCTTGAGTGGATTGAGCAGGTATGCTGCAATCGTACGGTCAAAAAAACGGGTTCTCATTTCTTCCGGTACATCGTGCAGATCAAAAGCAGCCAGCGCCGGCTTTAAATCTGCCGCATACAGTTCCTGTCGTTCCAGCAGATCCTGTTTTATTTTTTCTGCCGGAAGTTCCTGTGAAGCCACCATAAGATAATTGTCTTCTTCCGAAAACGAAATGGCAAGCCCGGCAAATTTCTGTTCCTCTGCGGTATCAAACAGGGAAAGCTGCTGGTTTTGTACTCCCTGCTCCACCACATAAAAGCCTGCCGCTTTTCCCTCGGCTTTTTTCCAGATCCGGTCTGCCGTCTTCTGATCCTTTACGATCTGAAAACTTTCTTCCGCATGGTTTTTTGGTGCGTCCACGGTAAACCGGTTCAAAAGATTTTTAAATTCGAGTCTCTTACACAGCAAATAGGCTTCCTCTGTATACAGAGAAGCCTTTCCGTCTATCTTTGCATTGGCAAAATCATAATCCACCGGAACATCTGTGATGATGGTTGCAAGTTCTTTGCTCATCACTGCCTGATCCCAGTATTCTACAATATTTTTGGATGCACGCGGTGGCTTTACCACATCCGCATGTGCATGAACTTCCTCAATGCATCCATACTGTCCGATCAGCGCAGTCGCTGTTTTTTCTCCAATTCCCGGCACACCCGGAATATTGTCTGCCGTATCCCCCATCAGGGCTTTTACGTCGATAAATTCCTTCGGTGTCACCTGATACCGTTCTTTGACATCTGCCGCCAGATAATCTTCAATCTCTGTTCCGGTACGCTTCGTCTTTGGAATACGAATCCTGACATGATCCGTAGCAAGCTGCAGCAGATCGCGGTCCCCGGATACGACAGAAACTTCCATCCCGGCACGCTCTCCCATTCCGGCAAGTGTACCGAGAAGATCATCGGCTTCGTATCCTTCCATCTCAATGGTACAGACCCCCATCGCCGCAAGCATTTCTTTCATCAGCGGAACCTGCTGCCGCAGGGCATCATCCATCGGTTTTCGTGTTCCCTTATATGCCTCATACATTTTATGACGAAAAGTTGGTGCATGAACATCAAATGCAACCGTCAGATAATCCGGCTGTTCCTCCTCTAATATTTTAAAAAGAATATTCAAGAATCCGTACACGGCATTGGTATGCAGACCTTCGGAATTTGTCAGATCCGGCAGTCCAAAAAATGCACGGTTTAATATGCTGTGTCCATCAATCAGCACCAGCTTTTCACTCATTACTTCTATTTCCTTCCCGGCCACGGTTTATATTGCCCGTGTTGCCTCCTTCAGCCATGCCAGCTCCTCTCCCTGCAGATACGGGGAAACAACTTTGTATACATTGGCATGGTAATCATTCAGACGTTTCTTTTCAACCTCCGTCATCTGTTTCGGATCGATAGCATCCAGATCAAACGGAACATAGGTCAGATTTTCAAAATACATAAACTGACCATATTCATTTTTTTCGCCTTTTTGGCATACTAATTCGTTTTCCAGACGTATTCCGTATTTTCCTTCGATATAAATTCCCGGTTCATCCGTAGTTACCATTCCTTCTTCAAAAACAGCTCCCCCCGGACGATCCTCAGTTCCTTTATAGCGGAATGCATTCGGTCCTTCATGCACATTGAGCACATATCCCACACCGTGTCCGGTCCCGTGTTTAAAGTCAAGTCCGGCTTCCCAGAACGGTTCACGCGCGATAATATCAAGGTTCATCCCGCTGCATCCATACAGGAAACGGGCATTTGCCAGATTCATATTGGATCTGCATACACGGGTAAAATCCGCTTTCATCTCTTCTGTCACCGGTCCGAGTGCAAATGTTCTCGTAATATCTGTCGTACCTTCCAGATAATGTCCTCCGGAATCCACCAGAAGAAGTCCCTCCGGTTTCAGTGGAACATCACTTTCCGGTGTTGCTGCGTAATGTACGATTGCTCCATGATCCGCATACCCGCAGATCGTATCAAAGCTCAAATCCAGCAGGCCTTCCTGTTCTCTGCGGAGACTCTCCAGATAATCCGATGCGGAAATTTCCGTCATTGGAATTTTCCCCACATTTTTCTTCAGCCAGTACATGAATCTGCACATTGCCACTGCATCTTTTACATGGGCTTTTCTCGTATTGGAAATCTCTGTCTCATTTTTGACAGCTTTCATCTCCAGCGTCGGATCTTCTGCATCTATCATCTGTGCAGACTCCGGCAGATTATTACAGATTTTTGTATTAACCACAGCGCGATTAAGCAGAATCGTCTGATTCTCCAGTGTTTTTACATACTCATAAAATGCCTCATACGGACGCGTGGTAATTCCATTCTTCTGCAGATATTCCCGCAGGGTATCATCGACAACTTCTTCCTGCAGGAACCAGATGCACTGTTCCTGTGTCAATGCCAGGTAGGAAAGAACAACCGGCACATAACTGATGTCATTTCCACGTACATTCAAAAGCCACGCAATATCATACAAAGAAGCCAGCAAATGCACCTCTGCACCTTTTTCCTTCATTTTTTCACGGACTGCGGCAAGCTTATCTTTTGTACTTCTTCCACTGTATGCTTCATCCAGAATCCACACAGGTTCTTTGGACATCGGCGGACGATCTTTCCAGATCTGTCCGATCAGATCCTCCTGTACATAAAGTTTTCCGTGTTTCTTTTCTGCGATCTGCTGCAGTTTTGCGCCCCATCTTCCATTGACAACCCTTCCGTCAAATCCGATGGTCCCGCCCTCTTTCAGCGTCTGTTCCACATATTCATCAACCGTAGGAACATCTTCTTCTCCCATGCGGTACAGTGTGACCGTTGTCCCTTCTAACTGCTTTGCCGCCTGCACAAAATATCTTCCGTCTGTCCACAGTCCGGCCTTAGTCCGTGTAATCACTGCTGTTCCGGCCGAACCGGTAAATCCGGTAATAAATCTTCTTGCTTTAAAATATTCTCCAACATACTCCGATTCATGAAAATCAGCGGTTGGCACAATATAAACTGCAATGTCCCTTTTTTCCATTTCCTGTCTGAGCGCAGCAAGTCTTTCCGGTATCATTGCATGTCCTCCTTCATCTCAAAAAATTTCGTATCAAGTTCCGGATAAGAACGTTTCAGGGAAATCGGTTTTCCGGAACGGTTCAAAAAGCAGTGGCTGCTTCTCGCCGTCGTCCGCAGTTCTCCGGTTTCCTTGTCCGTCATCACATACTCGACTTCCATCTTAATTCCGTTATATTTCACCAGCTTCGTCTGAATCACAACGGTATCATCAAAATGTACCATACTGTGATACTCTACCGCAATGGATAAAACCGGACTGATAATTTCCATTTCTTCCATCTGTTTATAGCTCAGCCCCATCTGATCCATCAGATCCATTCTCGCTTCTTCCATCCATTTCACATAATTGCTGTGATGAATGATGCCCATCTGATCCGTTTCGTAATATTTTGCATGATGTTCATATGGGCGTAATTTTATACCGGTCTGCTGTCCGGCAACCTGTATCTCGTTTCTCATATCAGACACCTCCTGTACAGAAACTTAACATCTATATTATGCCACAAGCAGACCAGAAATTCAATGAAGTTTCATGGTTTCCCGGTGGTGTTCCGGCACTGCATGAACCGTAACGTTTACTGTTCCTCATACACCTCTTCATAATCGCTCTCATCTGCAAATAAAACATACTTTCCGTCCAGATATCCCATATATCCGTTTTCTACCACATATCCCTTCATATTTTGTCTTCTTCCTTTCTTTTATTTCCCGTTCTTTTTGGTTGAAGACCTTGAATGAAAAACTAAAACCCAACTGAAAATACGTCTAATAGTCAAAATTCTGTTCTGAGGTCAAATAAAGCCCTAATAATGGATGTTCAAATTCAAATATCATGCTATAATTAAGGCATTCCAGATAGCAGGTATATATTTGTTTGCATGATTAACAGACGGCTGGCTACTTGTTATGCAAAAGTAAATGCGACCCGTCTATTTAATACCTATTGACAAATCGATTACTATCTGCAGCTTCGGTCTAATTACTTTTTAACGAATAAATCTGGCATTAAATGCACTTCATCTGGCGGGATGAGGTGCATTTTTAATAATGACATTAATGCTTTGAAATCTTCATCATCCTCTTCTACGAGCTCGTATGGACTTTTATTTCCAAGTCCAGGACGTTTTACACTATTGATATGATTCATTAATAAAGTCATATCTTCTTGCGTGTATGGGTTTAAGCTTTTTCCTTTTGGCACGGCATAACGAATAAATTCATGATTCTTCTCGATACACCCTTTTTGCCATGAAGCCATTGGATCACAGTAATAAAGGCTTGTTCTATAAACTAGGAAGCCATCCTCATCCAGCGTAAGTTCTAACTCATCTACCTTCTTGAATTCGCTGCCGTTGTCAGTTAATATAACCGGAAACAACCGTCTAAAAACATCTATTCCCAATCCTGTCTCGAGATAGTCCAGAACCCTTTTTACGGATTCTGCTTTTCCATCTGGCATCAGGAATAGTAGCATTACGTTGTTCTTTCTAAAGATCATTGTAAGCAAACGCTTTCCAGATTCTCTAACGCCTTTTACAGTATCCATTTCTGTTACTTCATCTTCTGAATATTTGAATTTCATCGCATACTCAAAATCCTCATATGTCCTACACTGTCTATACTCCATTGAGTGAAATCCATTGATATCGTTGTACTTTTTCTTTCGTGGTTTGTAGCCTGTCTTTCTTCTTAAATCTATGTTTTTAATAGATAAGGCACCTTCATCGATATAGTTATAAAGTGTTCTCAAACACACTGGCATTTCATTTTCATGTTCTGCATATATGTGTGTTAAAGGCTGGCCTTTCTTAACAAGTCGAGTCACAAGTTCATCCAATTCTTCCTTCTTTTCATCAGAAAGTCTAACTCCTTGTCGACTCTCCGATCTACGACGAGTTACAGCTGCATCAGCGAATTTCGCACTGTAAATATACTTATCTTTGTTGCAAAGCTTTTTATCCTTACAGTTATTACAAACATACGGAGGCGAATCAAACTTATGGCAAGCAACTGATACATATCTATCGCATACCTTGGTACAATCCACTCCTCTGCAAAGTCTACACTTTGTATTACAGGCTTCTTCATCACAGCCGCACAAATTCCTTACTGTGCATTGTCTTGCCATGCGGCAATCTTTTCCATTCGGGTAATTACCTTTAATGAAGGTTCTGTTTTCTTTAACTTCATGTGCAATAGTAGATGGATGTCTGCGAAGTCTTTTTGCTATTTTTTTGAATGACTCCCCGATGCATATCCCAGTTTCTATTGCTATTCGATCTGACAGGTCCATTTGTCCGCTAGCATTGTAATAATTCATATCTGCTCCTTTCCCAGCAGATAGTAATCGATATAACCAATATATCATGCCTTGGAAAGGGCTGTAGAAAAAGTAAACTAGACCTTTTATAGCCATTTTCAGTTGTCAAAGTACAGGTTTAATTTTTCATTTTAGGTTTTCTTATTTTCAATTATGCAAAATAATGTGTCCAATAAAAAGGACTTGCAATTTTATCAGCAATGTCCTGTGATAGCAGAAGCATCAGATTTTCCAAGAACTTTTCCAAATATGTCTAAGCGGTCGTTTTCTCCAACCTTGATAGGTGCATACTTTTCATTAAGCGAGATAAGGAAAATTCCGTCTTTATCGTTTTGTAATTTCTTGATGTAGGCTTCTCCGTTTAGAGCGAAGATGCCGATTTCTCCATTAGCGACAGATTCCTGTTGTAATACCCATGCAATCTGACCATCGTGGAATTCAGGTTCCATACTGTCACCACTAATGCGGACACCGAAAGTAGTATCTTCCGGCAGGATAGATTCATCTATGCGTACAGTCTCTTTCGGTCCGTCTACAAGGAAATTACCGGTTCCGGCTGATACGGCATTTTCAAAAATATCAATGCTACGGAATGGAATTATCTTAGCAGTCTGCTTTTCATACATTCCGGATGCGTGGAGCAGATTGATATAATCCATAGCCTTTTCCCTGCCTTCATCAGTAAGTGAGGAGAAAGGATCAGTAGGATTTACTCCAAAATATTCCTCATACATGTTAGTAATACCAAGGATTCTACACACTTTGTAAAATATGGTAACGC